>OLJW01000216.1_pt1 | contig 87425 bp, 81 predicted proteins | sample 1603411 | NCBI WGS metagenome assembly OLJW01 (sample SAMN04168659, study PRJEB22393) | human gut metagenome | biome: human gut microbiome; feature: stool | host: Homo sapiens | collected 2014-05-12 | reverse complement strand
GGCGGCAAAAATATAAAACTCTATTCCGGCTGGAGCAAGGCAAAGGCTGTCAAAATCAAAAAGTAAAAATCAAACAAAAAGCGACGATGATTTTTCATCGTCGCTTTAGTTGTATTTTATTCCGAAATTATTGAGCCAAAGAGGGCACATGTCAAACTTTATAAAAAACGGCGCTGTGAAGTTAACATCCTTTACAGTGCCGCTTATATATTGTTATTCGCTTAATGCCTTATTGATTGTGTTCAAAACATGCTTTTTATCAGCTGACCAAAGCGGCGCAATCAGGTCTTTTTTCGCGCCGTCACCGGTCAAACGGTGTACAACCACATTGTCGGGAATTATCTCAACACAGTGCTTAATTATGTTTGTGTATTCCTCTAACGAAAGTACATCTACTTTACACTTTCGGTACTCATCGGCAAGGTCTGTGCCTTTCAGGATATGCAACAACTGTAGTTTAATTCCGTCGGTCTTTTTGCAAACATACTCGACACTTTGCAAAATATCCTGCTCGTTCTCACCGGGCAAGCCGATTATCAAATGAGTCACAACATTAATTCCGATTTTGTGCAGGTCGTCAACTGCTTTGTCATATACCTCGAGCGGATAGCCGCGGCGAATGTATTGAGCCGTGTTTTCGTGAATTGTTTGCAGACCGAGTTCTATAAAGACAGGTTTGATTTTGTTCATTTCATCGAGCAGTTCAAGCACATCATTGCCTAAACAGTCGGGGCGTGTGCCGATTGACAGCGCAACAATATCGGGATGATTTATCGCTTCGGTGTAAAGTGATCTTAGCTTACAAAGGGGCGCATATGTGTTTGTGAACGCCTGAAAATATGCAATGTATTTGCCGTCTTTTATTTTCTTTTCAACGCGCTTTTTGCCGTCATCAATCTGCTGTGTTACGCTTTTTTCCTTGCTTTCGGCAAATTCACCGCTTCCGCCGCGCGAACAAAAAATACAGCCGCGTGTTCCGAGCGTTCCGTCGCGGTTTGGGCATGTAAAACCGCCGTCGATGGCAAGTTTATATACTTTACATCCAAATGTGTTTTTCAAATATGAATTAAGAGTTGTATATTTCATAAAATTCTTTCACATTCTTTTCGTTACCGCAACAGTAAGAGTTGAGTCCGTTTAAATCAAGTTCGTTGCCGTCAACCGTTGTCACCGTTCCGCCCGCTTCTTTTAAAATTACGGTTGCGCCTGCCCAATCCCACGGTCTGATAATCAACTCAAAATAAAGGTCGGCTTTGCCTGCGGCAACATAGCAAATGTCAAGCGCCGCCGAGCCGCTTCGTCTTACTTCAAGCGATTTGTAAAAAACTTTTTCTGCTGTTTCAAACGATTTTTTCGACAAATCGTGGTCATATGGGCAAGTGCCAAAAAGTACAAGGCTTCTGTCAAGCGAGCAGTCACTGATATGAATCGGCTTTCCGTTTAAAAATGCGCCTTTTCCTTTTTCGGCATAATATATGTTGTTTAAATCCGGGTCAAGCACAACGCCGATTATCAGTTCTCTGTCCTTAGCAAGTCCGACACAGATTGCGCTGTGCTGAAAACCTTTTATAAAGTTTGTCGTTCCGTCTATCGGGTCAATGATAAAACAGTATCCATCCGTAAGTTCTTTGTTGCCGTCGCCCTCTTCGTCAAGAAAATGTGCCGACGGAATAAGTTTTAAAAATTCGTCGGTCAAATAGTCCTGTATTGCTTTGTCATATTTTGTAACAAGGTCGAATTTTGAACTTTTTTCCGAAATGCCGAGGTCTTTGTCGGCATTTTTATAAATTTTTCCGGCGTTTTCAACAATTTTGATTATTTTTTCAAGCATAACAATTATCTCCCATATCTTGTTTTATATTAATTTTATCATATATTAAATTTTTTTCAATATAATTTAGTATGACATTTTTAACATTATTAATTGCAAAAACAGCGGCGGCAGTTCTCAATTTGCTCGGCAGGGGTGCAACTTCTCTGCCGGGCAGAATTGCCGTGTCGCTGAAACAAGATATTCTTTCCGTTCTTTCTCGTGGGGTACGTATTATCTGCGTCACCGGCACAAACGGAAAAACCACAACCTGTGCATTGATTGAGCAAGGGCTGAAAAGCAACGGCAAATCGTATTTTGTCAACCGCGGCGGCGCAAATATGATTGGCGGCGTTGTTTCGGCATTTATTGCAAATTCTACCGTTTTCGGCAAATGCAAAAAGGATTTTGCCGTTTTAGAGTGCGACGAAAACAGCTTTCCGATTATCGCGCGGTGTATTGACGCCGATTGCGTTGCAATCACAAATATTTTTCGCGACCAGCTCGACAGATACGGCGAGGTCAGTACAACACTCTCGAAAATTCTCACCGCCGTTGAGATGATGCCGAATGCAATGCTATGCCTCAACGCCGATTGTCCGCTTACTTATTCGCTCTCACTGCATTGCAAAAACAAAATGGTAACATACGGTGTCAACGCCGATTTAAAAAACAATACAATTGTGGACAGTCGCACCTGCCCGAAATGCGGTAATGCGCTTGAGTATCGCTCGGTTGTCTATTCCCGGCTCGGCGATTATGTCTGCCGCAGTTGCGGCTATTCACGCCCGAACCCCGATTATTGCATAACCAATATTATGGAGCTTAATGAGCTCAGCTCTCGTTTTATGATAAATTCGCACCTTGTCAGGCTTTCACTCGGCGGTGTATATAATGTATATAATTTTTGCGCTGCCGTTTGCGTTCTCGGCGTGTTCGGTATAAATGATGTCAGTGCCGTTTGCGATTACGGCGGAGCGTTCGGCAGAATGGAGCATTTCAAATGCGGTTCGCGCGATGTACTTTTGATGCTTGTTAAAAATCCCGTTGGGTTGTCATCCTGTATAAATTATGTTTCAAAAATGCAGGGCAATCCCGCAATTGTATTTGCTCTTAACGACAATGCCGCCGACGGTCGCGATGTCAGTTGGATTTGGGACTCTTCTTTCTATCCCTTGTCCGATTTCGACGAGTTTTACACGGTCGGCAAACGCTCGCTTGATATGGCGGTCCGCCTCAAATATGACGGTATTCGCTGTGCCGCGCTAAACGGAGAGTGTTACGGAAAACTGACAGATATAATTAAATCTTCTGATAAAAATTTTGTCATTATGTCAACATACACCTCAATGATGAATATGCGCCCCGATTTTGTGAGCAATTTCGGCGGCAGGGAGTTTTGGAAATGAAAAAAATCAAAATAGTCCACCTCTATCCCGACGAAATGAACCTGTACGGCGACAGCGGCAATGTCCTTTGCCTTTACAATCGCCTTGCGCGCCGCAGTTATAAAAGCGAGATTGTCCGCGTCGGCATCGGCGATAAAATACCGAATTTTGATATTATGTTCATCGGCGGCGGTCAGGACAGGGAAATGCAAATCATCAAACGCGATTTAAAACGAAAATCGGCAACGCTTTCGTATTATGTCGAGCAGGGCAAAACCGTCCTCGCAATCTGCGGCGGCTATCAAATTCTCGGCGATTATTACAAGACCGCCTCGGGCGAAATTGTTTCGCTTTCGTCCTGCCTGCCGTTTTATACAGTGTCGGGCGAGGGGAGAATGGTTGGCAATACCGTCTTTTCAACTTCGTTCGGCACCGTTGTCGGGTTTGAAAATCACGCCGGCAAAACATATCTTTCCGACAAACTCAAACCGTTCGGTACCGTCGTTTCGGGCTTCGGCAATAACGGCGAGGATAAAACGGAGGGTCTGCTATACAAAAATACATTCTGCACTTATGCGCACGGACCGGTCCTACCGAAAAATCCCGCTCTTGCCGACGAAATTTTAAAGCGCGCGCTTAAAACCGACCTTCAGCCGATTGACGATAAATTTGAAAATCTTTGCCATGACAGCCTTGTTAAAAAATTCGGCTGAATAATTGCCTTGGAATCAAATAAAATACTTGATTTTTCCTTTCTTTTCTGTTATACTATTTCCGCATTCGTAGAGATACATGCGAATTCGCACATAATTGAGTGAGCCCAAGGTTATTGATTCGGGGCTTATGCCGACTCAATTATGGAGGATTAACCTTAAAGGAGGAAATTATAATGGCAAATGTAGTTTCAATGAAACAACTCTTAGAAGCAGGTGTTCATTTCGGACACCAAACAAGAAGATGGAACCCTAAAATGGCAGAATACATCTTCACAGAGCGTAACGGCATCTATATTATCGACCTTCAGAAAACAGTTAAGAAGCTCGATGAGGCTTATATGTTCGTTCGCGATCTCGCTGCAGACGGCGGTGAAATCATTTTCGTAGGCACAAAGAAGCAAGCACAGGATTCAGTTAAGGAAGAGGCTACTCGTTGCGGTATGCCTTATGTTAACGCAAGATGGCTTGGCGGTATGCTTACAAACTTCAAAACAATCAGAGGCAGAGTTGCCCGTCTTGCACAGCTTAAGGCTATGCAGGAGGACGGCACTTTTGATCTCCTTCCTAAAAAAGAGGTTGCAGGCCTTGAGCTTGAAATCGAAAAGCTTGAAAAATATCTCGGCGGTATCACAGAGATGAAGAAAATCCCGCAGGCAATGTTCATCGTTGACCCTCGCAAGGAAAGAATCGCCGTATCAGAGGCTACAAAGCTTGGCTTGCCGATCGTTGCTATCGTTGATACAAACTGCGACCCTGATGAAATCGACTATGTTATCCCGGGTAACGACGATGCTATCCGTGCCGTAAAGCTTATCGCAGGCGCAATGGCTGACGCTGTTATCGAGGGCAGAGACGGCGCAGATTCAGCAGAAGCTGCTGAGGAAGCAACAGACGCTGAGTAATTCTCGATATAATTTCAAATTTCAATCAGGAGGATAAAGTAATGGGTATTTCAGCAAAAGATGTAAAAGCGCTTCGTGAAAAAACAGGCGTTGGTATGATGGAATGTAAAAAAGCTCTCGTTGAAGCAGAAGGCGATATGGACAAAGCTATCGACTTTCTTCGCGAAAGAGGACTTGCAGCTGCACAGAAAAAGGCTACAAGAATTGCCGCAGAGGGCGTAGTTCTTCCTTACTATGACAGCGAGTCAAAGAAGGGTGTTGTTCTCGAGGTTAACTCGGAGACAGACTTCGTTGCTAAAAACGAAAAGTTTATGAACTTCGTTGAGGGCGTTGCAAAGACAATCATCGCTACCGACCCGGCTGATGTAGAAGCTCTTAAAGAAGAAAAGTTCAACGGCACAGACAGAACCGTTACAGAAACTCTTAACGACCTTGTTCTTTCAATCGGCGAGAATATGAAAGTTCGCCGTTTTGACAGAATGGAAGGTATCGTTTCAACATATATCCACGCAGGCGGCTCTGTAGGCGTTATGGTTGGATTCGATGTTGCCGATGAATCAAAGGCAGCTACAGACGAGTTCAACGCTATGGGCAAGAATGTTGCAATGCAAATCGCAGCTATGAACCCTGAATATTTGAGCAGTGCAGACATTTCGGCTGATGAGATGGACAAAATGCACTCAATCACTGTTGACAGCGCGCTCAATATGCCTGCATCACTTCCTATTCCGATTCTCAGCAAGCTCATCGACGAGGCTATGAACGAGAAAAAGTGGAGTGATGACGACACCACTGTTTATCAGGGACTTGATCAAAAGCAAAGAAAGAACTTTGCAAACTTCATTTCTAAAGAAGCTATGGAAACTCTTGCAGAAATCGCTGTTTCTCACAAGGATGAGATTTGCGACAACAAGATTTTCGTAGGTCTTGTTAAGGGCAGACTTTCAAAGCAAATCAAAGAGATTTGCCTTCTTGAGCAGGATTTCGTTCGTTCAGACCTTTTCCAAGGCTCTGTAGGCGGCTACATTGAAAGCGTAGCAAAAGCTCTCGGCACAGAAATCAAGGCAAACGGCTTCATCCGTATGATGAAGGGCGACGGCCTCGAGAAGAGAGAAGAAAACTTCGCCGAAGAAATCGCAAAGCAAATCAACGGCTAAGACTTCTGCAAAAATTTAAATAATTTGATTTAAACGGCTTAAAACTAACGGTTTTAAGCCGTTTTTACATGTCAAATAAAAATGAGGCAAAATTTGTTTAATTATCATAAATTATCATAACTTATCGTATCGTTTTGAGTCAAATTTTGGGCAGAAATTGAGGCAAATCCGAAGTAAAGAATCTTCTGCTAAGTTGCCTCAAAAATAACATATATCAAATATTCTAAATTATTAGGTGTGTAATTATAGAAATATAACTGCACGCTTTTGTTTTTTGCTTAAAATAGAAAGGGGATATAATGATGTCAAAATGCAAAACGATTGCGATATGCAATCAAAAAGGTGGTGTTGGAAAGACAACCACAACAGTAAATCTCGGTGTAGGATTAGCAATGAAAGGTAAAAGAGTTTTGCTTGTTGATGCAGATCCACAGGGAGATTTAACAGTAAGTCTTGGGTGGAAAGATAATGACAATTTATCAATTACACTCGCAAACAAGATTATGGACTTTATTCAAGACAAGAACAGTTCCCATGATGATGTTGTTCTTCATCATGCGGAGGGCGTAGATTTAATTCCAGCAAATTTGGAATTGTCTGCACTTGAATTAAGCCTTGTTAATGCTATGAGCAGAGAGGTAGCACTTAAAGGATATTTGAATACAGTTAAAGATAAGTATGATTATATCCTTATTGATTGCATGCCCTCACTCAGTATGATAACGGTTAATGCCCTTTCCTCCGCAGATAGTGTAATTATTCCCGTTCAGGCACAATTCCTTTCTGCAAAGGGTATGCAACAGCTTGTGCAGACAATAGCAAAAGTAAAAAGGCAAATTAACCCTCATTTGAAAATTGACGGAGTTCTTTTTACTCTCGTTGACGGCAGGACAAATCTTGCTAAAAGCACACAGGACGCTATTAAATTTGCTTATGGTAAGAATGTTAAAATATTTAATACTAATATACCCATTGCAATTAAGGCTGCTGAAACAAGCTCAAAGGGTAAAAGCATATATACTTACGCTCCAAAAAGTACAGTAGCACAGGCTTATGAAGAATTAACAAAGGAGGTGCTTGGAATTGAGCAAAGAGAGAAACACAGATTTTACGCTGAACAGTTTAGATGATTTGTTTACATCTCAAAACGAAAGAGATAACGGATATTTACCTAATATACAGGATATTCCGTTAGAGCTTCTTGACGATTTTCCTAACCACCCATTCAGAGTCCGTGATGATGAAGATATGCTCAAACTCATTGAAAGCGTTTCCGAGCGTGGTGTTCTCGTTCCTGCCATTGTAAGACCAAAGGCAGACGGAAGATATGAACTCATATCAGGACACCGAAGAAAAAGAGCAAGCGAATGTGCTGAAAAGAAAACACTTCGTTGTATGGTATCGGATTTAGATGATGATGCCGCTACTATTATAATGGTAGATAGTAATATTCAAAGAACTGATATATTACCAAGTGAAAAAGCATTTGCATATAAGATGAAACTTGATGCAATGAAACATCAAGGACAACGAACGGATTTAACTTCCAACCCACAGGGACGGAAGTTAGTAAATAAGGAAACTGCTCAAATCGTTGGCGAAGAAAATGGGGATAGTCAAACACAGGTGAGAAGATATGTGCGTCTTACCTATCTTGTGCCGGAACTTCTTGAAATGGTTGATGAGGGCAGAATTAAAATGAGACCTGCCGTAGAAATATCATATCTTGATGAAGATAATCAGCGTGATTTGGTAGATGCCATTGATACGGAAGATTGCACACCCTCACACGCACAAACTATCAAAATGCGTAAATTCTTTGACGAGGGCAAATTAAGTTCTGATGTCATAACATCAATTATGCAAGAGGAAAAACCAAATCAAAAGGAAAAAATCGTAATTCCAAACAAGACGGTTGAGAAATATATTCCAAAGTCCATTCCTGCCGAAAAAAGACAGGATTATGTTTGCAAGGCTTTGGAGCATTACGGTAAATATTTGCAAAAAATGAGGGATAGAGAAAGCAGGTAATGTAATTACAAATTTTCTCTATCCCTTTCCCACACCCTAACCCTAATAATTCAATAACCTACCGAAAAGAGTAAACTATCTCTATTTAAGAGAGTTTATATAAACAATACAAAACTAAAAGGAATGATGCTTATGAACTAATTAAAATCGCACTATTGCTTTTAAAATTACACAGGAATAATATGAAAGTGAAAGGAGCGATTAATTATGAAAAGAGTCGGTTTAATAGCAACGATTGTGATTGCAGCAATGCTTATTGCAGGTTGTGGAAATAGCAATAACATTGATAATAAAACAACAGTTAATGAAAGCTTGGCTGTTTCTTCTTCGGTTGGTAATACAGAAAATAACAATAGTGAAATTGTCAAAGAAAATCAAAGTAGTACAGAGGTTACTAAAACAGAGCCAACAACTGCTGAAACTTCCTCACGAAAAGAAACAACTGCAATTCAAAAGGTAATACAAAACACAACAAAACCGACAACTACATCAAAACAACCAACAACCCAAAAAGCAAGTCAATGCAGTAATAACAATAATCATTCAATGAAATGCGGCAATATGGGCAGATGGTTTGACAGCAAATCGGATGTTAAAGCATATGTTGATTCGGTAATGAAATCTTGGGCAGACAAATGGGAAAGCGGAGAAATATCCGACGATGAATATTTTGCTAACTGCCCACAAGGCTATGAATGCTGGAGTTGCGGTTACTGCGGTAAATGGACAGGCAATTTCAAATAACAATATCATAAATTTAACCTGAGAAGATGTAACAATCTTCTCTTTTTTATGCCTTAAAACAGGCAGAAAGGAAAAGTTATGAAAGAGAAATTCAAAAGTTTAGGCAAAAGAATTGTTGCAGTTCTTTTGTCGGTATTAACAGTTACAATGATGTTTCCGTTAAGTGCTTTTGCGGCAACGGAAAACCTCGGTGCGGTGTCGGATATGAAGAAACTTGACATCAGCGTTTCAAAACATTACGGACACGAAGTTCATACTACGAAAAAAGGCGGTACAACTTATCCGCTTTTCTGTATTGAATACGGCACAACATCGCCGAGTTCGTCATATCTTAAAGGCAAAAAAGCTATGGCAGGTGACACAGCAATTAAAGCTGCAAAGTGGATATTTGCAGGATATTATCTTGAACACGGCAACTCAATAGATTGGCAGGATATGGCTTACTGTCAGAAAAAAGTATGGTCTATCTTCGGTTCCGATACAAGTTGGGATTTCAGCGACGGCGGATACAAAGCGTGGTGTGACAAGGCACAGGAAAGAATGGACAACCTAAATAAAAAGCCGTCATTCAATAACACCAATGTCGGAACAATCGTTGCAGGAAACAGCCTTACCGTTACCGATACAAACAAGGTGCTTTCCGATTATCCTGCATTCACAAAAAGCGGAAGCGGTTGGAGCATTACCCACAGCAAAAATTCAAATTCATTAACAATTAAGGTCGATAAGTCTTGTACGGCTTCAAGTTTTAAACTTGCTAACGGTGAATATTACAAAGACGGTACAGGCGATGACGATGAACTTTTGCTTTACTATCCATATGGAAGTGAAGCATATCAAAAGCTTATCTATTCGGCATATTATGACCCTGTTTCAATGGCATTTTCGGGTTCGATTACTCCACTCGGTGATATGAAACTTGTTAAAACTTCCGAAGACGGTATTGTAGCCGGTATTAACTTTATTGTCACAGGTGCTAATGGGTTTTCAAAAACCGTTACAACAAATGCAAATGGCGAAATTGATATTTCCGATTTGGTTCCCGGAATATATACGATTACGGAAGAAAACATTGACAGATATGTACCTAATCAATCGCAAACTATAACTGTTTCAAGCGGTAAAACATCATCGGTCAGCTTCTATAACATACTCAAAAAATTCAGAGTAACCGTTACAAAACAAGACTACGAAAAAGGACACGCACAAGGTGATGCAAAATTAGGCGGTGCTGTTTATGGTTTGTATAAAGGCGATGAACTTATTGCACAATATACAACCGACAGTAACGGCTCTTTTACAACAGACTATTTCGTATGCGGTACAGACTGGACTGTTAGAGAGATCACACCGAGTGAGGGATATTTGCTTAACGATACGGTGTATAAAGTAGGTGCAGACCCGAAAGATTATACAGTTGAATACAATAACGCTCCCGATATGACTGTTATGGAGCAAGTTATCAAGGGTAAAATCAGCATTATCAAACATACGGATGATGGTGAAACTCAAATCGAAACACCCGAAAAAGGTGCAGAGTTTCAAGTCTATCTTAAATCATCAGGCTCATTTGTAAACGCCGATAAAGACGAGCGAGATACAATCGTCTGTGATCAGGATGGTTTTGCAAGTACAAAACTACTTCCATACGGTATATATACAGTTCATCAAACCAAAGGCTGGGCAGGACGAGAACTTATCACCGATTTCGATGTCTTCATCAATAAAGACGGCAAGACTTACAAATTCCTTATCAACAACAAGAATTTTGAATCGTATCTCAAGGTAGTTAAACTTGATAAGGAAACGGGTAAACGAATCCCATACGAAGGTGCTGCTTTTGAAATCTACGATAGCAACAATCATAGAATTACAATGCAGTACACCTACCCTCAAGTGACATCAATTCATACCTTTTACACCAATAAAGAGGGATATTTAATCACACCTGAAAAGTTGCCGTATGGTGATTATACTCTTAAAGAAGTACAAGCACCGTATGAATATGTTCTTGACGATACTCCTATTCCGTTTGTAATTTCACAGGAAAACGCTTCAACCGATACAGGTGTTACCGTAGTTAAAGTTAAGGCACGAGATGTTGCACAAAAAGGTGTAATCAATATCACTAAAACAGGCGAGATTTTTTCATCTGTTGAAGAAAATAATGGTGTATATACTCCAAAATACAGCGTAGGTAATCTTAAAGGAGCAGTATTTGAAATCTATGCTGCTGAAGATATTACTACACTTGACGGTACGGTAAGATATGAGCAAGGTATTTTGGTTGATACAGTCACAACCGATGATGACGGTGTGGCTAAATCAAAAGAACTTTATCTCGGTAAATATACAGTTATTGAAAAGACTGCACCAAACGGATATGTTCATAATGCCGCAAAGTATGATGCTGAACTCACCTATGCAGGACAGAATGTTTCCGTTACCTCAACCGACATTTCGGTGTATAACGATAGACAAAAGGTTTCGGTTTCACTTAAAAAGATTATGGCAAATGATAAGACATTCGGTATCGGCAATAACGGTGAAATCACTTCTGTAAGATTCGGTATTTATGCCGGTGAAGACAATAAAGCAAGCAACGGCGATGTTATTCCAAAAGATGCTCTTATCACTTTTGCAAATTGTGATAAAAATGGAAGCATTGTCTTTGACTGTGACTTGCCCGTAGGCTTTAAGTGGTACGCAAAAGAAATTGCCACAGATAAGCATTATATCTTGTCCGATACCAAATATGAGTTTGATACCGAATATCAAGGTCAAGATGTCAAGGCTATTGATATTAAACTCAATAACGATAAAGCTATCGAAAACAATCTAATTTATGGTTCTGTTAAAGGCTTGAAGATTGACCGAGAAACCCAGGAAACAATCAAGGGAGCAACCTTTGGCTTGTTTAAATCGGATACTACCGAATTTACAAAAGATAAAGCAATTTTAACTGCCGTTACCGATGAAAACGGCGTATTTGTTTTCAATAACATTCCTTATGGCGAATACCTTATAAAGGAACTTAAGCCAGCCGACGGCTATCTTGACAATGAAGATGTATTTACCGTAACAATCAAAGATAACGAGCAAGTGGTTGAACTTACTGCAATCAATGATAAAGTGCCAGAATTAAAAACAACGGCAACCGTCAATGGCAAAAAAGAAGTCATCGCAAAAGGCGAAATAACAATAAAAGATACTGTTGAGTACAAGCATTTAGTACCTAATACCGAATATGTTATCAAAGGCACATTGATGGATAAATCCACAGGCAAGCCGTTCAAAGTTAAAGGTAAAGAAATCACTTCGACCGTTAAGTTTGTACCCGATAAGGCAAACGGCAAAGTAGAAGTCACCTTTACTTTTGACGGTTCGGCTATTAAAAAGGACACCGATCTTGTAGTGTTTGAGACATTGTACCGTGACGGGGTTGAGTTAACCGCTCATGCCGATATTGACGATAAAGGACAGACCGTAACGGTTAAAGTCCCTGAACTTGAAAATCCAAAGACAGGAGACGAAAGGAACAAAAAGGCATTAGCTTCTGTTATGAGCGTATCTGCACTTGGAGCAGTATCGCTTGCTTATTATCTTCTCAAAAAGAAAAAGAACAATAAGGAGGAAAAGTAATGGAGCCAAAGGCTATTATCGGCATTGTTATTGTTGTTGCAATTATTGTTGCAATTGTGATTATGCAGATAAAAAGAAAAAGTAAAGACTAAATTCGGTATTCAATGGGCAGTCAAGTTTTGGCTGCTCTGTTTTATAAAAAAACAAATATAGTTAAATGAGTCTTAACTGAAAAGAGTGATTTTATATGAACGAAACCAAAAGAATCATTAATGATTACGAGATTATTCAGTCATTTTATGTTGGAGAAAAAGAGGTTGTTGTAGGCGAAAACAAAAATGCCGAATACAAATATATTTGCGGCTATTACGAAAGCAATGAAATCTTTGAAAGGATAAATGATTGCAGAGCAAGCAATGATTATCTTGATATTATGACCTTGTTCTGTGACAGAGCAAAAGAACAGGTAAAACTATGCAAACAAACACAAAAAACAGAAATCGGCATTTTAACACCTGATATGTATTCTCCTGTTGATATTTACGATGATTTAACAGGCAAAGTAGTTGTTGAAAAAATTGAACATCTACGCAGAGAGTATCAAAACGCAGAAAATCAACTTTTCTATGTAACAGGTGGTAACGGAGCAAAGCCTAACGCAAGAGGAACAAAGGTTTTCGGCTATTCTTTTGCAAGCAAAAAGCATTGCTATATCCGCCGCTATGATGTGGAAGGTGTTGTCGATAAAGCAACATTGCCCGAATGGGCAAAAACAGACCTTGCCGAAATTCAAAAACAGATTAAACGAGAAGAAAAGGAGGTTAGATAATGGATATTCGCACTAATGCAGGATACATCATTACCGATTGTGTCCATATCGGTGAAAACGAGTTTGTACTTGGCGTTCATTCAAAACACCCTGATATGTTCGTTACTTGGGAATACAGCAAGGAAAATGACAGTTATTTTTGGGGACACTATCACACCGACTTGTTTGCAGCTCAAAAGGATTTGAATAAAAGGTGTCAAGACGAAATAAAGCAATATGAACACCTTTATGGTCGTGATAAAAACAAAGAACGGGATATTGAAAGATGAAAGAAAATCAATATGACTGTTCAAAGTGCAATTACAGGGACAGGAGTATTAACTTCTGTGGCTTTTGCACTAAAAAACTTCTAAAAGAAATTAAGGAGGCAAAAGATGAGCGAGAAAAGAACAATTTTTCAGCAGAGAATGAGAGTGCTGAATAAGCTCTATAACTACGGTTGCAAAACCGAAAAGGACTTGCAGAAACTTACCCTTGAAAATATCCTTGAAATTAACGGCATAACAATACCTGAAATGTCGGTTATAACCGAACTGCAAAAGCAGGTTAAGGCAGGTACTCTCTACTCTTATCTCGGAGGTGGAGAAAATGAGCAAAGCTATTGATGGTGTTATTAAAAATAGGAAGTGCGTACACCTGAATTTGAAAGATAGGAGGAGTTAAAATGACAAAAGACAGATATGTTCTTTGGACCGACATCAATCTTGATTTTGACGATTGGAAAGATGACTTGCAGAGTGAGTATCCGGAATTAAGTGAGAATGAGCTAATAGAAAAGATGTACGAAATTAACGCCGATTATCTTGACGATGAAAGAGTTAATCTCAACAGGCAACTCTCACAGTCTATCCTTATAATCGGAGATTTGGGATTATGGAACGGTCGAGCAAACGGCTACAAAATGATTGACTCCGGCAATCTTAAAGATTGCTTATACACCAATAGCGATATGGCTGAATGGTATGTGGATAAAAGAGGAGATTTAAGATGTGATGCAGTACATCACGATGGCGCTAATCACTATCTTTACCGTGTTTTCAAAGACGGTGTAAGTGAAACACAGATCGAAAATCTGCAAAACAAAATCTACTTTGGTAAGGCAACGAGAGCCGACATCACAAGAGCAACAAGACGGCTCGGTGATGAAATCAATAAGGTGTATAACATTGACTTGCCTTTTGCAAGAGAAAAGCAACCAAGAGAAATAGAGAGATAGGAGTTGATTAAATAATGCCTAATAAATTTGAGCTGATTACAAAGGCATACAGTGATGGGTGTGCTGATGTAATTCGCTCCCCTCAAAATTGGTGTGAATTTCTTTCTTCTGCCTGCTATAATTACCGCTTGCGTTTTGATGAACAGCTCCTTATTTTCCTTCAAAGACCTGACGCTACGGCAGTTCTTGAATTTGAAAAGTGGAACAAGAGGTTTAATCGTAAAATAAACCGAAACGCAAAAGGTATTGCAGTATTCGCAGATGTTGAAAGAACGAAAATAAAACACTACTTTGATATTTCCGATACTAACGAAAATGAATTATCCCGCCCTGTTCCTATATGGAAATATAAGGACGAATATGAGAATGATGTTATCGAAACTTTTGAAAACACCTTCGGTGCTTTGAGCAATAAAAACGATATTGTTGATGCAGTAATGTCAGCCGCAGATAACGCAGTTGAGGACAATACCGTTGACTATGTCGCAGAGCTGCCGAATATTAAGAATGACAGTTTTCTTGAAGAACTCGACGATGACAGTATTTCAACAATATATCGCAGAGTAATCAAAAACAGCGTTGCCTTTATGGTGCTTACAAGACTTGGAATAAATGCAAACGAGTATTTTAGCCGTGAGGATTTTGAGGACGCAGTTAATTTCAATACTACCGAAACTCTTAATGCTCTCGGCTACGCTACAAGCGATATTACGGAAATAGCACTTAATGAAGTGTCAAAAACCGTACTATCCCTTGAAAAATCAATTAGCATAATTGCAAAATCCGAAAAGGCGGAATATACTAAAGCCGAAAACAAAAATATTGAAAGGAGTGTTTCAAATGACACAAATCACTTACAGAAAACAGGGCGAAGTGCAGGTACCGAACTTGGTACTTCCGGCACAGAAGAATTTGACATTGAGCAGATATGGTCAGTTGAGGAAAAAGTTTCTAAAGGAGGAGCATCGTCTGCTGTATTACAACCTGTTGACAACGGGCAAACTCGACAGCCATCTGCAAGAAGTGGACGAGAGAGCGAAATCAATGGAGGAATCATTGATGAAGAAAATGTCAGCTCAGGAGGGCTTGACCGAGGAGCTGAAAGCAACCAACCAAATGGCTTGGGTGCATGGAATGAACAACCTGAAACAGAGAGTGCAGGAAATCGTGATGAAAGAGGTAATTTACGCTCTGTAACTGATGAATTGCCACCGTTTTTGGATAATGATTTGATTATGGGTGTGCTTGAAAATTCCGATGATGATTTAGTTCATAAAAAATCGTTCATTGTGGAAAAATTCAAGGAATTGAGCGTGAGCCAAAGAATACCATATACTCAAACTCTTTACGGTGGGCGTTTTACAGAATACAACATCAACAATACAATAGTCGGTTTAAAAGCAGAAAAGGACGGACTTCTTATGTACGAGGGAACTTACAAATCTCGCACAAAGGAGTCCGGTTTTTCTTGGGGAGTTGTTGCAGAGCTTATCGGTCAGTTGATTGATAGCGGAAAATACCTGCCGAAAGAAAAAAAGAAACAGGAACAAGAACAATCTGCACAAATCGGTTTATTTGACTATGTTGCCGATATACCCGAAGAACAATATGCTGACGAAAGCAATCAGGTATCTTTATTTACCGAATTCGGTGTATCACAGCAGATTATTGATGAGGCTCTTTGTATCGGTGCCAATGACACAAACAGTACACTTGATATTGCGATGTTATTTCGTCGTGACAGAGGTACAGAGTACAATACTGAATTTCTTAAAAAACACTATAAAACTAACGGCGCAGGCTTTTATTTCAATAACGAACAGGTATCAGTTTGGTATAACGAAAACGGCTTTAATGTCGCAAAAGGCACTACTGCTCAAAAGCCTTCTGCTACCCATTTAACTTGGGAACAGGTTGCAAAGCGTATTCGTGAACTGCTTGATATGGGCAGATATATTCCGCAGGAAAAGCTTGATATAATTGATGATAGAGAATTATCCATTGTATCCGACCGTATCATTTCTTTTGTTCGTGATATGGACGATGAAGAAAACTCTGAATATTTACCGAGAGGTAAAAGGATTGTTGACAATGTTCTCGGTTATCCTGATGAAGTTGCTGCTCTAAAAGAGTATTTGTCGGACGGTAATAATAGTGTTGCGTTATTTAGAGAATACTCAAAATTTGCAAAGGCTTATGAAAACGGAATGATTAATCTGTATAAATATAATTATGAATATTCCGTGCCTTATGTATATGAAATATTCAAGGGTATGCAAATTGAGCCTACCAATTTCAAAACGGCTGATGATTTTAACCCTAACAGGCAATATTTTATCTCGAACGATGAAATTGATAATTTCCTTCGCAGAGGAAAAAGTAGTGCCGAAAGCAGATTTAGGATATATACGGGCTTTGCTAATAGTAATGATAAATCGGAAAGGGTAAAATTCATCAAGGATTATTACGGCTTAAGCGGCTCTTGTTCGGGCAATGACAATCTAGATAGCTCTCCAAAAGGTTTAACAATAAGTCACGGCAATATAATGGAGCCGTATGCAAAGGTAGTCTTAAAATGGAATCAGGTTGAAAAGCATATTGATGATATGATTAAAAACAACCGTTTCTTTTATGACAGCGACTTTGACGAATTGCAGAACATATACAAAAGAGATATATCATATTCAGTCGAGAGCTTTTTCAATGACCTGCCTGATGAATATGCTAAACCGTACCCAAAGGAAACCGAAACATACAATATAAGCTATGTAGTTCGTGACAAGCTCGATAATCCGCAGGAGCTTGACAACATTGAAAAAATGATGTCTGATGCAATGGCTTTGATGGGCGAGGATTACAACGGCTATAAGTATCGTAAACAGGAATATGATGATTTTGTAGCTTTCAAAAACGGTACTTATGCTCCGTATAGGGTGCCTGAAAAGGCAGAGCAAAAGCCACCGCATACATTTACAAGCAAATTCAGTAAGGCTGCCGAAAAAAAAACTGTCTTACCTGAATGGCTTACCGAATACCGTGAAATCAAGGCAGAAAACCCACAGGCTATTGTTTTCTATCAGCAGGGCGATTTTTATGAAGCCTTTGAACAGGACGCAGTAAAATTCGCTAATGAGCTTGACCTCGTTCTAACAAGCCGACACATAAATGAAAATACAGGCAAACGCATTGCAATGTGCGGTTTTCCTAAACATTCGCTTGATAAGTATATGAAATATTTGGCGGATAAGGGATATAAAATTGCAGTATCTTCTCTTGGAAATGACGAAAGGAAAACAATTTGGTATGCTCCCGATTATTCCGAAGACGAAAATGAAAAAGAGGAGCAAAACATTAGTATAGAGCCTACATTTCAAGCACCGCCGAAATCAAACGCATATGCCTTTGATTTGCACCCTGAGATACCGATTGCCGACAGACACAATTATAACTTTGCCGAAAAAGAAATTGAAACAGTTGGTAAAAAAGAGCGTTTTCGTAGAAATATGGAGGCCATCCGAGTTCTTAAAGAGTGCGAATTTGAAAATCGCTTTGCAACACCTGAAGAACAAGAGATTTTATCAGGCTATGTCGGTTGGGGCGGTATTTCAGAGGCATTTGACGAAAACAACGATGCGTGGGCAGACGAATTCCAGGAATTATATACTGCCCTTTCCCCTACCGAATATGAGGCAGCAAGAAGAAGTACGCTGACAGCCTTTTATACCCCACAGCCTGTTATATCTGCTATCTACAAAGCACTTGATAAATTAGGCTTTAAGCAGGGTAATATCCTTGAGCCGTGTTGTGCAATCGGTAATTTTATCGGTATGCTCCCTCAAAATATGCAGGACAGTAAGATATACGGTGTTGAGATTGACAATATCTCGGCAGATATCGCACAGCAGCTTTATCAAAAGTCATCTATTATGACGGCTCCTTTTGAAAAGGCTGAACTTCCCGACAGCTTCTTTGATGCAGTTGTGGGCAATGTGCCTTTCGGAGATTTTTCACTTGCCGATAAAAAGTACGATAAGTACCATTTCCTTATCCACGATTACTTCTTTGCCAAGTCCCTCGATAAGTTAAGACCGGGAGGAGTTATGTGTCTTGTAACCTCCAAAGGTACTATGGACAAAGAAAGCTCCGACGTGCGTAGATATATTGCACAGAGAGCAGAGCTTCTCGGTGCCATAAGACTTCCTGACAACACCTTTAAGGGCAACGCAGGTACAGAGGTAACATCGGATATTCTCATACTTCAAAAGCGTGACAGAGTGGTTGATATTGAGCCTGATTGGTTATTCCTTGACGAAGATGCTAACGGAATACGAATGAATAAGTATTTTGTTGAGCATCCCGATATGGTACTCGGCGAAATGGTTATGCAATCGGGAAGGTTTAAGCCTGAAAGTGCTTGTAAAGCCTATGAGGACAGAACTCTTGAGGAACAGCTCGATATTGCCATACAAAACATAAATGGCGAAATCACGGAATACACCATTGAAGATATTGAGGAAAACGAGGTAAACTTTATCCCTGCCGACCCTAATGTACGCAACTATTCTTATACTGTTGTGGACGGCACTATCTATTACCGAGAAAACTCGGTTATGCAAGAGGTGGAAACCTCCGAAACAGGTAAGAACAGAATTAAGGGTATGATTGAAATAAGGGACTGTGTTAAAAATCTTCTTGAAATGCAGAGCAATGATTACCCCGACTATGATATTGAAAAAGAGCAGCACAGACTTAACGAAATATATGATAAATTCGTTAAAAAGTACGGATATATCAACAGTAGAGGTAACTCAACCGCCTTTTCCGATGACAGCTCATATTTCCTTATCTGTTCTCTTGAAGTATTCAAGAATGACGAATTTGAACGCAAGGCGGATATATTCACAAAACGAACTATTCAACCGCATATTGCTAAAACTCACGCAGATACCTCCATTGAGTCTTACGGTATCTCAATAGGCGAAAAAGCAAAAATTGATATGCCCTTTATGTGTCAGCTCACAGGCAAAAGCGAGGAGGAGATATTCGCTGATTTGAACGGCGTAATCTTCCTTAATCCCGATTATGACGAAAACAACAAGGGTGTACCAAAGTATTTACCTGCTGATGAATACCTGTCGGGTAATGTTCGCAGAAAGCTCTGTCAGGCAAGAGAGATAGCCGAAAATGACGATAGATTTGCGGTTAATGTTGATGCTCTCGAAAAGGTACAGCCTGTTGACTTAAAAGCAACCGAAATTGAAGTGCATCTCGGTGTTACTTGGCTGCCTATTGAAATCATTAACAAGTTTATGTATGAAACCTTTAATACATCATATTACGCAAGAGGAGCAATTAAAGTGCATTACAATGAGCTTGCTAATGTATGGAATATAGAACACAAGGCGGCTGATAACACAAATCTTACCGTCACTCAAAAATACGGCACAAGCAGAAAGAACGCTTTTCATATTCTTGAAGCAACGCTCAATCTTCGTAATGTTCGTGTCTTTGATTATGAGGAGGACGAGAACGGAAAAAGAGTTGCAATACTCAACAAAAAAGAAACTGCCATAGCACAATCTAAACAAGAGCTTATTAAGCAGGCTTTCAAAGATTGGATATGGAAAGACCCCGAACGGCGTGAATATCTCTGTAAGCTCTACAACGAAAAGTTTAACAGTATTCGTCCTCGTGAGTATGACGGAAGTCATATTGTTTTTGAGGGAATGAATCCTGAAATAACTTTAAGAAAGCATCAGCAGGACGCAGTTGCAAGAGGACTTTACGGACGCAATACGCTCCTCGCTCATTGCGTAGGTGCAGGTAAAACATACACTATGGCGGCAACAGCTATGGAAAGCAAAAGACTTGGTTTATGCTCCAAGTCTTTATTTGTTGTACCTAACCATCTTGTATCACAATGGGCAAGCGAATTTTTAACTCTTTATCCTTCTGCAAAGATACTTGCCACAACTAAAAAGGACTTTGAAACAAAGAATAGAAAGAAGTTTTGCGGCAGGATTGCAACGGGAGATTATGACGCAATCATAATCGGACATTCGCAGTTTGAAAAGATACCTGTGAGCGTAGGCAGACAGATGTTTACTCTGCAAAAACAAATTGATGAAATTATTGAAGGTATTTCCGAATTAAAGGCAAGCAACGGCGAACGGTTTTCCGTTAAGCAGTTGGAGGCTACGAAAACAAGGCTTGAGACTAAGCTTAAAAAGCTAAATGACCAAAGCGACAAGGACGATGTAGTAACCTTTGAAGAACTCGGTGTTGACCGCCTTTTCGTTGATGAGGCACACTACTACAAAAACCTTTTTGTGTATTCAAAAATGCGAAATGTAGGCGGTATATCTCAGGTTGAGGCAAACAAGTCAAGTGATATGTTTATGAAGTGCCAATACCTTGACGAGCTTACAGACAGCAAGGGTATAACCTTTGCTACGGGTACACCGATAAGCAATTCAATGGTTGAGCTTTACACAATGCAACGATACTTGCAGTACGATTTATTGAGAGAGTACGGCTATGTTAATTTTGACAGTTGGGCAGCTCAATACGGCGAAACAGTAACTACTATTGAGCTTACGCCGGAGGGAACGGGATACCGTTCAAAAGTTCGCTTTGCAAGGTTTAACAACCTGCCTGAGCTTATGTCAATGTTCAAGGAGTGTGCGGATATACAGACCTCGGATATGCTCAAACTTCCCGTACCGAATGTTGAACATCACAACATTTCCGTTAAGCCATCAGAGTTCCAAGTCGAAATGGTTGAACAACTCGGAGAACGAGCCGAAAAGATAAGGGCAGGAGATGTTAAGCCGTATGTGGATAATATGCTAAATATCACTAATGACGGCAGAAAGCTCGCACTTGACCAAAGGCTTATTAACCCAACACTTCCCGACTTTGAGGGAAGTAAGGTAAATGAATGTGTGAGAAATGTTTATGACATTTGGGCAGAAAACTCCGATAAAAAGTCAACTCAGCTTGTCTTTTGCGACCTTTCTACACCGACAACAAAAGGCTCGGTTGAGGTAACAGATACAGAGGTAACGGATAACGAGGATATTCCCGAAACATTCAAAAACATCTATGTTGATATTCGCAATAAGCTGATTGCAAAAGGTGTACCTGCCGAAGAAATAGCTTTCATTCACGAGGCTAACAATGATAAGCAAAAGGCAGATTTATTTGCCAAAGTTCGTGCAGGTAAAGTTCGTGTTTTACTCGGCTCTACACAGAAAATGGGTGCAGGTACTAATGTGCAGGATAAGATAATTGCCTCACATGATATTGATTGCCCTTGGCGTCCTTCCGACCTTGAACAGAGAGCAGGAAGAACAATTAGACAAGGTAATGAAAACGATACCGTTCATCTGTACCGATATGTAACCGAGAATACCTTTGACGCATATCTATATCAGCTTGTTGAAACAAAGCAGAAATTTGTCGGTCAGGTTATGACGAGTAAAACCCCTGTTCGTTCCATTGAAGATGTTGATGAGGCGGCTCTTTCCTATGCCGAAATTAAGATGCTTGCAACAGGCAATCCCCACATCAAAGAAAAAATGGATTTGGATATGCAGGTGCAAAATCTTAAAATGCTCCAAAGCAATTACTACTCCGAAAGATTTGATCTTGAGGATAAGGCTACGAGAGAATACCCACAGGATATTGCAAGATACAACTCGCAGATAAAGGCTCTTAAAGTTGATATTGAAACTGCAAGTAAAACCCTTAAAGCATCTGCCGATTACTTTAACGGTATGGATATTAACGGTGAGCATTACACCGAAAAGAAAGCCGCAGGCGAGGCAATTATACGAATTATGAAGTCTTTTAAGAACTCATCGGAAACATTGCCTGTGGGCAATTACAGAGGCTTTGCGATGGAAATGTATATTTCAAGAGGTTTTCGTTTAGATTATATTCTTGCCATTCGTGGAGCAATGACGCACACGATAAATCTCGGTACAGACGCACTCGGTAACATAACCCGTATAGACAACTGTATTGACCATTTAGCAGGTGATTTGGAAAAGACTGAAAAGAACCTTGCCGAAACAGAAAAACAGCTTGAAATAGCCAAAGAAAGCCTCAAGGAGCCGTTCTCTCATGAGGAGGAACTGCAAGAAAAACAGGCTCGTCTTAACGAACTCAACGCCTTGCTTAATGTTGATAAAAGGGACAATGAATTCTGTGACGAGGAGCCTTATGAGAGCGAGATTAAGGTTAAAAACAAAGAAATATCACTTACAAGATAAAAATTACAAATTCGTGAAGAATATACTATTGACAATATGTTATCATATATGATAACATATTGCATAAGATAGAAATGAGGTGAGAGTTTTGGAATTAGATAAAGAAATAGTGAAATCAAGACAAAGCATAATTTCTCAGCTTACACAGGCAAGGCTTGAAAAAGGATTGTCACAGGAACAGCTTGCCGAGTTAATCGGAACAAAAAGGTCTAATATTTGCCGAATTGAAAGCGGCACACAAAATCTCTCCCTTGATATGTTAATAAAAATTTCAAAAGCACTCGGTAAAGATGTAAGTATGCTTTTGGAGGAAAGGAGTGTACCAATGAATGTATATAGTTTAAGGCTTTATGATGATGAGCTGATAACATTTTCTCTTGAAGAAATGGGCTTAGAAGGCTTGCAGGTGTCAATTTTAAATGTCAATAATGATATTAATGAGCTGTTTCCGCTTGACCTTGAATTAACAGAAAGCGGTATTTTGAAATGGCTTGAACGCAGAGTTATTCCAAAAAATAGGCAGTTTGTTGATGAAATACTAAAAACACTTGGACTTAGTGTAAATAATACAAAAGGCATTATAGATGTCTGTAAGGGCTTGTCACTTAATGACAGCTATTGGGTAGTTCCTGCTGATTTTAACGGCAAGTATGAATATTATAATCTGTATGAAAACCGATTTTCAGAGGCTTTATCGTTGGTTGCATATACAGGTGCAGGTGCAAGTGAACAGGCGTTTTCTACATCTCCGGAGCTTACTACTAACGGTATGCTTCGTAAGGCTTGGAGATATATAGAAGATGACGGAATATATTTATATAAAGGCGGTACAGAGGGTGCCGCAAATGCAGGTAACGAGCCGTACAGTGAATACTACGCTTGCCAAATTGCAGACAAAATGGGACTTAACTGCGTTTCGTATGATTTGGAAAATTGGAAGGGTATTCTTGCTTCAAAATGCAAACTGTTTACTGATATAAACACATCATATATCCCTATCGGCAGAATAGTTAAATCAGGTGGCATCAAGGCTTGTATTGACTATTATGATAAGCTTGGAAATGAATTTTCAGACCAGATAAGAAGTATGCTTGTATTTGATGCAGTCATCTATAATGAGGACAGGCATTTTGGAAATTTCGGTATATTGCGAGATAATCACACAGGTAAAATTATCGCTCCTGCTCCGATATTTGACAACGGTATTTCTCTTTTTAACTATGCAATGGAAGATGATATTAAAGATTTATTAAAGTATGCAAAAACCCGTTCAAATCCTTACGGAGTTACATTTGAAAATATATGCAGTGAGGTTATGGGAGCAAAGCAAAAGGCTCAGCTTCGCAGGCTGATAGGTTTCAAATTCAAACGTCATTCTTCAATAAATTTGCCAGAGGAAAGATTGATTGCTATAGAAAATTATATCAATGATAGAGTAAGAGAATTACTTGCTATTCCGATAAGTTTAAATGTAAAGAAAAGAGATAAGTTTTCAAAATAAAATGGAAGATTATATTAATTTATCAAAAAAAGAAGCTAAAAAAATTGGAAAACAATTATATAATGATTGGCATATTACTTCAAAAGAAAAAATTGCTTTTTTAATTTACAGGATATCTTCAAAAAGAATAAATTCATACGCAAGAAAAGATATTGATAACAATTTTGTGGAAATCATTTCTAACGCATTAAAAAAATCTTTCATAAATCACGAAATTGTTGTGAAGCGTGAAACAAATAAACTCTTTTTGGAGTCAAATAGAAAAGACTTTAATAATGTTAAAATTAATGATGTTTTGATTGAAAAAGGGTTTACTAGCACTTTTTTGTATAAGCCTAAATGGGTCTGTAAGGGGAAAGTAAGATTGAAAATCAAAGTGCCAAAAGGAATAAATGGTGCATATATAAATCCATTGTTTCTTGGATTTCGTTTTGAAAATGAACTGCTTTTAGATAAAAACATGAGTTATATTGTTGAGGGGAAACGATACGATGGAAAATGTTTATATTTAGATCTACTTTGTTTAGAGACTTCATAATGCAAAATATATTTGTAGCCGATTGGTTTTCATTTGAAAATCAATCGGCTTTTTCTATTCAAGGAGGTGTTTTAAATGACAAAAAATGAAATGTTAAATCAAAAAGTTTGTGATAAAATGCAAGCTGAACTCGACGAATTTATTGCCGAACTTAAAACAAAATCGTCATCAGAGATTATTGAATGTGCCTATGAACTCATATACAAAGAGGACATTTTACAGAGCTTTGATTTTGATATTCAGGGTAATAACCCACTAACAAATGAACAGACAAAGGCGTTGCTTTCTCTTAAAAATCCTCTTGATTATCTCTATCAGGAATGGCTTGAATATGATGACTCTGTTCTCGATACCTTGCGATTAAGTAATGATTTTGCTATTGATAAGCAGATTGAATATCTTAAATTACGAGCCGAAAAAGAAAGAGAGTGCAGGTAGTTATGCCATATTACAGCAGAGAAATTATTGACAAAATAAGGGATATAGACTTGCTGACCTATCTTGAAAATTATGAGCCTGATGAGCTTGTAAAACTTAACGAGCGAATATACTCAACAAGAGAACACGACAGTTTGAAAATATCAAACGGTATGTGGTGTTGGTGGAGCAGAAGAATAGGTGGCAAGTCTGCTCTTGATTTTTTAATCAAGGTAAGAGGTATGAAATTTGTTGATGCAGTAAGTCTGTTGCTGAACAAAACTGCTATTCAACTGCCTATCTATTCAAAGCCTTTGGCTGTACCAAAAGCCAAGAAACTTATCTTGCCTGAAAAGGCAACAGATAATAGCCGTCTTGCTTTGTACTTGCAGAAGGACAGAGGAATTGATGAAAAAATAGTTGAATATTGCATCAAAAACAACCTGATATATGAGGGATTGTATAAGAGTGAAAAGACAGATAAAGTATTTCGAAATGCAATCTTTGTAGGCTATGATTCATCAGGGCAGGCTAAGTATGCTGCATACCGTAGCCTTAACAAAAGCAGGTACATGGGTGATTGTTCCGGCAGTACAAAGGAGTATTCTTTTCGGCTCGGTGCAAACAAAGACAGTAACGAGCTGCACCTGTTTGAATGTGCAATAGACGCCTTATCATTTGCAACTTTGCTTAAAATGAAAGGTCATAATTGGCAGGAATACAACCTTATTTCTCTTTCAGGAGTGTACCAACCGAAAGAGCAAATTGAGAAAAGCACAGTACCTATTGCACTTGCAAATTATTTCAAAGAAAACCCAAATATAAACACATTAAAACTGCATTTGGATAACGATTATACAGGCAGAATGGCAACAAAAGCCCTGCAAGTTATCCTACCTAAAAACATTAAAGTCATTGACAAACCCGTTAAATACGGCAAGGATGTCAATGACTTTTTGCTTATCAAAAAAGGCGTATTAAAGCCTTTCAAATACGATTGGAGTAATGAGAAAAATGTCAAAAAAGAAAGTTTATGCCCTACTCGTTGAGCCTAATAACAAGCCGAAAATAACAGAGCTTGAGGAGGACGATAAGGCGATTAAAGAGATTGCAATTACCAATGAAAACCGCAAGCCAAAAGATGATATGGAACGGTAAAATTGCCGAGTAAAAATCCTTTTCGGATGGTTAAAATGCCCAAACTCAATACCGTTGCATTGTCTTAACCAGCAGACTGTTTGTAATTACATTCGTAATTTCAAACAGTAAATGCCGGTTAGGGATAAATCCCTAAAACCCTTTTATAAAAATCAAATCACAGGAGAAAAAATTACAATGAAAGTTTTAATATTCTTTATTGCATTTATTCTTGGAGGAATGGCAGGCATAGTTACTATATGCCTTGTTCAAATCAACAGAGAAAGCGAGGCACAGCTTGAAAAAATTTCTCAACAGGAAAACAAAAACAAGGAGGAAGAAAAATGCAAAGAAACATCATAAGGCAATTTCGCTTTAATAAAGAGGAAAACGAAGTATTAAAGGAAAAGGCAAAGAAATGTTGCATCACCGACTCTGCTCTTGTTCGTATGCTCGTTCTTGGCTTTATTCCAAAGCCAAAGCCTGAAAAAGAATTTTATGATGCTTTGCGTTATCTTTCTTCAATGAGTAACAGTTTGCACCAAATCTCTGCAAAAGCAAATGCACTCAATTTTATTGATGTTCCTAAACTTGATAAGACGATTGAAAGTGTTGAAAAGCTCAAAGAGGATTTGTATGAGTGCTACATCAAACCCGACAGAGATGATGACAAGTGGCAGTAACGAAATTATGGAAGGTAACGAACAGACTTGACCGAGTTCTTGACTATGCCGAAGATGAAGAAAAAACACGCAAGCCTAAATATTCTGATACAGAGTGGCAGGCACTTAAAGATGTTTTGGAATATGCCAAAGACGAAGAAAAAACGGAACAGGAATTATTCGTAACAGGTATTAACTGCAACGCAAATAAAGCTCGTGAGCAGTTCGTTATGGTTAAAGAGCAGTATAACAAGACGGGCGGAATACAAGCCTATCACGGATATATCAGCTTTAAGAATACTGACGAACTATCTCCCGACCTTGCTCATCAAATCGGTATTGAATTTGCGAACAAGGTTTGGGGCGAGAGATTTCAAATTGTTGTTACTACACACTTGAATACAAAATGTTTGCATTGCCATTATGTCATTAACTCTGTTTCACTTGTTGACGGTAAAAGGTTAGCCAATAAGGAAAAGGCTTGGTTTTATTTTCATCATATAGCTGATGAAATATGCAGAAAGTACGGATTGTTTGTTATTGAAAATCCCGACAGAAACAACGAGCTTGATTTTATCACTTTGCAGGACAAACAAAGTGTAAAAGAACAATCGGGTATTCCCACAAGAAGAAATCTTGTTCGCTTTGCCGTTGACGAAGCTGTTGAGCATAGCAGAACAATGGAGGAATTCAAAAGGTATCTTTCAAAAATGGGATATAAATACAGAATTAGTCCTACTCTCAAATATTGGTCTGTTACTGCTGACGGTTGGAAACAACCCGTTAGGTTATATAGGCTCGGAGAAAACTATACAAACATTAGAATACAGGAACGAATTGCAGAAAATGCCTTATATATGAGCTTGAACGCAAAGCCGTTTCAAAAGGCACATTATGTTCCTTACAATGAATTTAATCCGCTTAAAGCAAAAGGCAGTTTATATAACCTATATCTTTATTACTGTTATCGGCTTGGAGCGTTTGATAAACCTAACGAAAAGCAGAAAACAAGAGAGTATAACAGACTTCATTATCTTCTCCGTGAGGATTTGATGAAGGTAGATAAATATTCACAGGAGGCAGAGCTGCTCGGAAAGAATCACATTGATACTTCCGAACAGCTTTTCTCATATAAAGAGTCTGTGGAAAAGGAAATTGAAACCTTAACAGATGAAAGAAAACACCTGAGAAACAAAATGCGTCATAAGGACATAAGTGAGGTTGAGCTTTCACAGATTAAGAAAGAAATATCCGACATATCCGCAAGGCTCAAAAAACTACGCAACGAGCTTAATCTCTGCAACGATATTGCCGAGCGTTCCCACATTGTTGAGGAGAAAGTTCAGCAGATTGAAAAAGATAAGAATAAGCAGGAGCGTAAATACAAATCAAAGGAGGAAAGACTTGATGAACAGTTCAGGTGATGCAGCCGAACAAGTTGTAAGGCTGTCCCTTGAAGGCTTTGAGGTTGTAGCCAAAGTATCCGGCGAGGCGGCAAAGAGTATTGCCGTACTTCTAATTTCTGCTCTAAAACAGGAACAGAAAACAAAGGGAAAGGCAAGACTTACAAATATGATTAAGTCAGGCAAGGAACTCAAAGTTTACACGGTGCAACAAAAAGACCTCAAAGAGTTCACAAAACACGCAAAGAAATACGGTGTCCTTTATACCGTTTTGCGTGACAAAAACAACAAGGACAAAAATGCTTTTGTTGATATTATCGCAAGAGCAGATGATGCGTCAAAAATTCAAAGAATTATTGACCGCTTTGACCTTGCTACTGTTGATAAGGGTACTATTGTATCTCAATCGGAAAAGGCTATTGAAGAACGCAAAAAGAAAGCAGAAGAAAAAACCGACAAATCGGAAAACACTGAGCTTTTTGACGAAATATTTGCCGAGAACAGTTCGGAAAAATCTGCTGATGAAAGCGAACATAAGCCTATCCAAAGTGAAAACCCTTTTACACCTCAGACGGAAAAAAGCCCTCCGTCAGAGAACGGCTCTATCGGGGAAAGTACATTATCTAACGAGGGTACTGTTGTAAAAGATAAGAAACCGTCCGTAAGAGAGAAACTCAATGAGTACAGACGGCAGATTAAGCAACAGAAAGAGCAGAATAAACAAACCCCTGTTGTTGATGAAAAGCCAAAGGCAGATAAAAAGCCTGCCGTAACAGAGCATCAGCAACCTAAACCAATTAAAAACAAAAAACCAAAGGAGAGATGATTAATGCCATACACACCCAAACAAAGAAGTTTTAGAAAGCGTGAGAGCAAGGAGGAATTTGCGGCACGCAAAAAAGCCGAAAAAGAACAGGCTTACGAAATCATTGACAATTCCATTACGGATATAATGCAAGATGATGAACACTTTAAGGAGTATCTTCATTTTCAGTCCCATATGGAAAGGTACACCGTATCAAACACATTACTGATTATGGCACAATGCCCTGACGCAACTCAGCTCAAATCCGCAAATTCGTGGGGAGAGCTTGACGCATCTATTAACAAAGGCGAAATAGGAATTAAAATCCTTGAGCCTCATGATTACATTGATGAAAACGGCGAGCAAAGAACATCATACAATGTCAAATATGTATTTGATGTTTCACAAACCAATGCTCAGCCACAGCCTGCAAAGTCTTTTGACCATTCACCAAAGGCACTTGTTAAGGCTATGCTTAATGCAACGGCTCTTAACAAGTCGGCAGTTGATGAGCTTCCTATCAATAACTCAACTGCATACTTTGATGATAAGAGCAAAACTCTTATGATTAAAAGACATTCCGAGACACTTGCAATGTTCAAGGATATTGCAAGAGAGCTTTCACTTGCAGAAATTGCCAACAACAGTGATGAATACAATCGTACCGAGTGTATTCCGTCTGCCGTATGTGCGTCATATATGCTTTGTGAAAAGTACGGCATTGATAACTCCGACATAAATGTTGCAAGTGCCAAAACAATGTGGAACGGCAAGGAAAACAAAGATGTTCGCACAATGCTTACAATGGCGAATGACAGCGTTTATTCCGTAAGCAAAGACATTTATGTTGAAATGAACAAGGCAAAGGACAAGGAGCCGAAAACACAGGAACGGACAAGATAGGAGGTAACTATCCGTGAAAGAAGAACGATACTATCTTGTACTTAATGATGACGAACAGAGCCTTTTAATAAGGTCTTTGAATGACGAAAGAACTGCTCAATTAAAAAACGGAAAAGCCGTTGATTCCATTGATGAGCTAATCGTAAAAGTTGTCAAGGCACCTTTGAAAAAGATTAAAGTTCTTGAAAGGTCGGATTGCTGTGCGAGATAAGAATGATAAACAGTCTATTATTATTCTTTCCGTTCTCGGTATGGTTCCTGTTATATGGCTTGGCTTGTGTATTGCCCCGTCAGTACACGGCGGACTTGCAGAGATTATCCCTGCATTATTAAACGCAATTAACAATCCATTTGATATTAGCTTATGTGAGGACAGCTTAAAAACTGTCCTCATTTTGCTTTTAATCTATGCCATTGTAATTTGCGTTATCCTCTCAAGCCTACGCAATTACCGTAAAGGCGAAGAACACGGCTCTGCTAAGTGGGGAGATACAAATAAGGTAAACAAGAAATACCGCCAAAAGCCTGAAAACAATAACAAGATTATGACACAAAATGTTGCCATTGGACTTAACAATAAAAAGCACAGGCGAAATCTTAATACTCTTGTTTGCGGCGGCTCAGGTGCAGGTAAAACCTTTTTCTATGCAAAGCCTAACCTTATGCAATGTAACTGCTCTTTTGTTGTTACAGACCCGAAAGGCGAAATTCTCCGTGATTGTGGACAAATGTTAATTGATGAAGGATACAAAGTTTTCGTACTTGACCTTATCAATATGGAGCAAAGCGATTGCTATAACCCGTTTGTATATCTCAAAACAGATAACGATGTGCAAAGGCTTGTAACCAATCTCTTTAAGGCAACAACACCGAAGAACTCAATGAATAGTGATCCTTTTTGGGATAACTTGGCGCAGACGCTATTACTTGCCCTTGTATTTTTTCTGCATTATGAGGCTCCCGAAGAAGAACAGAATTTTGCAATGGTAATGGAAATGATACGGGCAGGAGCTATTGATGATGAAGAAGAACAATCATTTAGTCCGCTTGATTCACTATTTAATGAGTTAGAAAGCAGAAACCCTGAACATATAGCCGTGAAATACTACCGCAGCTATCATTCAGGCTCCAACAAAACTCTTAAATCTATTCAAATTACCCTTATATCAAGACTTGATAAATTCAATCTTGACAGTCTTGCATCATTGACTATATGTGATGAGCTTGATTTGGAAAAGCTCGGAGAAGAAAAGACGGCTTTGTTTGCAGTTATTCCCGATAACGATACAAGCTTTAATTTCCTTGTATCAATGCTTTATTCACAGCTCTTTCAATCACTGTTCTACACGGCAGATAAAATCTACAAGGGTGCATTGCCCGTACCTGTTCATTTCCTTATGGACGAATTTGCCAATGTCAGTTTGCCCGATGACTTTGACAAAATCCTGTCTGTAATGCGTTCTCGTGGTGTTTCCGTATCTATCATTATACAGAATATGGCTCAGCTCAAAGCCTTGTTTGAAAAGCAATGGGAAAGCATAGTCGGTAACTGTGATGAATTCCTTTATCTCGGCGGTAACGAACAATCAACACACAAATATGTTTCCGAACTGCTCGGTAAAGAAACCATTGACACAAATACCTACGGTAAAAGCTCAGGCAGGAACGGTAATTATTCAACTAATTACCAAATTAGCGGCAGAGAGCTTATGACACCTGATGAGGTGCGTATGCTTGATAACAAGTATGCAATACTCTTTATTCGTGGCGAAAGACCTATACTTGATTTGAAATACGATATATTCAAACACCCTAAATTCTCTCTTACAGAGGACGGAGGAGCAAAGCCATATATCCATAATCCTATTGATGAAGATACAATGACTATTTTGTTCCCGAATATGTCACTTAAAGATATTGACAGTATTGAGGTTGACGATTACGGATATGAGCTTGTTGCAGATATTGACCTTGAAAAAGAATTTGAAATGGAGGAAAATTCAAATGAAAAAACTAAATAGCGAAAGGAAATCTCCTTTAACAAAGGTAGATAAAAAAACAAGCAGAGTGCTTGCTGTTGTTACAGAGATTGTACTCTGCTTTTCTTGTTGTACTGTGGCTTATGCCGCCGATGATCCACTTGCAGTAATTAATAATCTTTCAACCTTTATCTTCGGACTTATCCGTGCCGTAGGTCTTATTATCCTCGGCTTTGGTATTGTGCAGGTCGGACTTTCACTTAAATCTCACGACCCATCACAAAGAGCAAATGGCTTTCTCACTCTTGCCGGTGGAGTAGTTATTACCTTTGCAAAGGAAATTCTTGATTTGATTATTGGGTGAGTTGGTTTGTGTTAAGCTATACCTAATATAGCTATTATTGTTTGTATTAAAGAAGAACTAATACTAATTAATGGTTCATATTTTTTAATAAATTCCCACAATTTATTTAGTGTGTTTGGAGTTACTTCTTTACCTTGTTTTATATCATTTAAAATATTAATTATTTCTTGGCTATTAGGCTCTGAATAATAGTTATTATTTATTTCGTTTAGCAATTGTTGTATTTCCGTTGAATTTACAAGGCTTAAATTGAATGTGCCATAATTGCTCACATTAATGTTGATTATGCTATATGATTCATCTATATATGGTCTTGCGTAAATTTTTAAAATCCCCTGATTTATATCACCAAATCGCTCTATTATATGTAAAGAATTATCATAATCATATTTTATAATAGTGCCTGGTCTATATAATTTTTTTAATAAACTAATTTTATTGTATTGCCATGTATTTACCCTTATATAAAAATAATATGAACCATTATCATTATCAGCACATTTTAGTTTTAAGTCGTTTTGAGTATATTTGTGTTTTTGATCATATAAAATGCTGAAAACAATAAATATAATTACAGAAACAACAAAAATAATAAATAAAGGTTCCATAATAGCAATATCTCCTGATCTCAAGGTTAGAATTAAATAATATTTTATATTATATGACAAATTTTGTTATAAAACAAGATTATAAAATCTATTAATAAGTTCCAAACGGCGAGTCTACACCGTTTGGGGCTTTTTATATATAAAAAATTTTAAGAAAGGAGTGTTTTAATGTCAGATAATTGGGTAGTACAAAACCTTGAAAATGCCCTTGATACTTGGAACGAAAAATTATCGGAAATTTGGGGATTGCTTACTCAATCACCGCAGGATTTCAAAGGCGGAGGAATTTGGGAGGTTATCGTCAATATTAACTCAGCATTACAGGCAATCGGTTATGCGTTGCTTGTACTTTTTTTCGTTATAGGAATGGTAAAAACCTGTTCTTCATTTGTTGATGTAAAGAAACCTGAACACGCACTAAAACTGTTTATCCGTTTTGCCCTTGCAAAAGGCTTGGTAACTTACGGTATGGAGCTTATGCTTGCTCTGTTTGATATTGTGCAGGGTGTTATTTCAACCATTATGAATAGTGCAGGCTTGGGAGCTAATTCAGATACAACCTTACCTGATGAAATGGTAACTGCTATTGAAGAATGTGGCTTTTTTGAGTCAATACCCCTATGGGCAGTAACCTTAATCGGAAGTCTGTTCATAACGGTTTTGTCATTTATACTGATACTTACCGTTTACGGTAGATTTTTCAAAATATATATGTTTACTGCTCTTGCACCTATTCCGTTTTCAACCTTTGCCGGAGAGCCTACGCAAAATGTCGGCAGGTCATTTGTAAAATCGTATTGCGGAGTTCTTCTTGAAGGAGCAGTTATCATACTTGCTTGCATCATATTTTCACTATATGCGTCATCACCGCCACAGGTCGATACAGGTGCGGCGGCAGTTACTATGGTGTGGAAATATGTTGGAGAACTTGTATTTAATATGCTTGTTCTTGTTGGAACAGTAAAAATGTCAGACCGCATCATTCACGAAATGATGGGTATGTAAATTAAGGAGGAATTTGTTTGGATATACAAATCAACAAAGAGTTTCGTGATTACAGCGAAACAATATATTTCGGACTTAATATGAGGCAACTTGTTTTCTCTGCCGGAGCAGTAGGAGTAGCAGTTGGCTCATATTTTTCACTCAAACCGTATTTGAGTATGGAAACATTGTCTTGGCTTTGCATAATCCTTGCCGCTCCCTTTGCCGTCCTCGGTTTTGTAACATATAACGGTATGACTGCCGAACAGTTTATATGGGCGTGGCTGAAATCGGAGATTTTAATGCCTAAACGGCTCGTCTTTAAGGCGGAGGACAGACTACGCAGGGAAAGCAATGACGAAATCAGGAAAAAGGAAAGAGAGGTTTTTAAGAATAATGAAAAGTCTTAAAAGAATGAGGAAAAACGAAAAGGAAAAATTCGTTATTCCTAAATCAGTACAAGATGTTATCCCTATCAAAGCCGTCTATAAGGACGGCATTTTTCTTGTGGGTAATAATCTGTATTCAAAAACATTTAAGTTTACCGATATTAACTACAATATCGCAAGTGATGAAGATAAGCAGGAACTTATGAAAGGCTATTGGGCGGTTATAAATTCCTTCGGTGCAGGTGTTACCATTAAGATGACGATTAACAATCATCAGCTTGACAGAGCAGAATTTGAGAAATCTATTCTTCTTCACTATGAATATGACGGACTTGATAACTACCGTAAGGAGTATAACGATATGCTCCTTGACAAAGCGGCTTTATCAAATTGCATAGTGCAGGATAAATACTTTACTGTAACAGTAAGTAAAAAGAGTATTGATGACGCAAGAGCATTTTTCAATCGTGTCGGCAATGACATTACTGCAAGGCTTTCAAGAATTGACAGTAAATGCCTGTCCGTTAATGCAGAGGAAAGATTGCGTATTTTCCACAATTTCTACCGTTCGGGAGATGAACAAAACTACAACCTTGACTTTGAACTGCTCCAAAATCAAGGTTGCGATATTAGGGACTTTATCTGCCCTGATTCAATGGACTTTGAAAACGATTATATGAAAATCAATGACAAGTATTGCAGAGTGATTTTTCTACGCAATTATGGAACATTTGTAAGTGATGATACAATCGCAGAGCTGACATCAATTAACAGAAATCTTATGCTTTCCGTTGATTTTCTTCCTACACCTACGGACGAAGCTACCAAAGAGGTTGACAAGGTTCTGCTCGGAATTCAAACTGAAAAGGCAAACTACAACAGAAAACAGGTGCAAAATCAAAATTACGGTGCTACAAACTATGACCTTGAACAGCGTGAGGCTGAAATTCTTGAAGTCAAAAACGATATGCGAAACCGTGACCAAAGACTTTACAGCACCTTAATCACTATGGTAATTACCGCCGACACAAAGCAGGAGCTTGACAATGTTACCGATACCGTATTTTCAATGGTATCAAACGGCAGTACGGCACAGTTTGCTATACTTCGTTATCAGCAGCTTGACGGACTTAATACTGTATTGCCATTCGGTGTTAGACGCATTAACTGTTTTAGAACTTTAACTACCGAATCACTTGCGGCATTTATGCCGTTTAACGCTCAGGAAGTAAGACACGCTCACGGAACATATTACGGACAAAATACAATAAGCGGTAATATGATTTTCGTTAATCGTAACCAACTGCTTAACGGCAACTGTATCGTTCTCGGTGTTTCCGGCGGAGGTAAATCATTCTTCGTTAAGGAGGATGCAACCTCGATTATACTTGCTAATCCTAATGCAGATGTGCTAATAATCGATCCTGAACGAGAGTACAACTTACTTGTTAATGCTCTCGGCGGCGAGGTTGTCAATATCTCCTCAAATTCCGAAAATCATATCAACGCAATGGATATGAACAAAAACTATGAGGACGATAAAAACCCTATTGCCACAAAGTCAGAATTTATTATGTCACTTTGCGAGCAGCTTATCGGCGGCACAGTTGGGCCAAAAGATAAGTCTATCATTGACCGCTGTTGCCGCAATGTTTATGCAAATTACATTAAGAGTGGGTATAAGATTACACCACCGACATTAAAGGGTTTTAGAGAGGAATTATTAAATCAACCTGAAACAGAGGCACAGGAACTTGCTCTTGCTCTTGAGCTTTTCACAGACGGCTCACTTAATACATTCGCTCAACCGACCAATGTTGATATTAACAACCGCCTTATCTGTTATGATATTCTTGACCTAGGAGAGCAGCTACTTCCTGTAGGTATGCTTGTAGTGCTTGATAACATTTTCAACCGAATTACATCTAACAGAACAAAAGGCAGAACAACATACATTTTCATTGATGAAATTTATCTGCTTTTTGCACAGAAATACACGGCTGATTTCCTTTACAGAGTATGGAAACGAGTTAGAAAGTACGGAGCCTACGCAACAGGTATTACGCAGAATGTTGGAGATATGCTTCAAAGCAACACGGCAAGAACAATGCTTGCAAACTCCGAATTTACCGTTATGCTTAATCAAAACGGAAGTGATAGGCTTGACCTTTCAAAGCTCCTTAACATTTCGGATAATCAAACAGAGTTCTTTACAAATGTTCAGGCAGGACACGGTTTAATGAAAATCGGTGGACATTTTGTGCCGTATGCTAATGAGTTTCCTAAAAACACAGAACTTTACAAATTAATGACCACTAAACCGGGTGAGGCTTAACAGCCTCACTCGGTTTTTCTCAGGAGGTAGAAGAAATGAAAAAGAAATTATGCGTTTTTGCCCTTATCGTGCTGACTGCAATTTTTGCGGTCAGCACATATTTTTTACTCACTCAAAATATTGAGGATAAAAAACAAATGAACAATTTTGAAGAAATACAGGACATTGTTGACGATAACTCAAACGATATATACTCACTTGGTATATACTCGGATTTATATGGGCAAAACAGTGATTTTATGGCTTGGATAAAGATAGAGGGGACAAATATCAACTATCCTGTAATGCGTTCAAAAGACAATCCTAACTATTATTTAAATCACAATTTCAACAAGGAATACTCTCGTTTCGGTGTTCCGTATATGCAGGAGTATTGTGATATGCAATCGGACAATATTGTAATCTACGGACACAATATGCAAAACAAATCAATGTTTAACGAGCTAACTAATTACAAGAGTAAACATTTCTATGAAAAGCATAAAATCATTGTCATAGATACAACTTTAGAGCATAGAGAGTATGAGGTTATTGCCGTTTTCAAAACTGTGGCCTACGAAAGCAACAGTTTTGAATATTATAGCTTCGTAAATGCAAGCACAGAAGATGATTACAGAGCTTACATTGAAAAGTGTAAGGCTCTATCTCTTTATGACACAGGCATTGATGCACAATACGGAGATAAGCTTATTACCTTATCAACTTGTGAATATTCACAGGACAACGGAAGATTGGTTATTGTGGCAAAACTCGTTGATTGATGAGGTGGTTTTATGTCAAACATAAAGATTAAGCAAACGGCTGAAACCGTTATTAAGACCTCGGAGAACATAGGCATTGTCAATGAAAAAATAAAAGATGTCGGTGTTCGTACAAAAGAAAAAATCAATAATGCCACCGAGCAAACTAATTCAAATTCTCCTGAACAGTACGCAGTTGAAAAGATGCAGGAAAAAGCAAAAGACGGCACAGATTACGCCGTCTATGAATTTAACCGCAAGGGTAGAAAAAGTGTTGAGGAAACAAAGAAAAATATTGAAACCGCAAAAATGACACTTGAAGATGTTAAGGCTCGCAGGAAAGCACAGCAGGCAGAACGCACAGTTAAGGAAACGCAAAATACTGTCAATGCAGATGTTACCTTCAGTGCACAAGCAGAAACACCGAAACCTCCTGTAAAAAATCCTCCAAAGCAGGCTAATAACACCATTAAAACAGCAAATGCACAAACCGTTAAGGCAACACAAAAGGTATCAAAAAAAGCAACAGAGAAAGCCTCTGTAAAAGCAGTTAAGAAATCAGCAGAAACAAATGCTATTGCAGTAACTAAAACAGCTGAAAAATCACGCAAGGCAGCAGAACAGTTAAAGCAAACTGCAAAGGAAACAAAAAGATTTATTCAACTTCTTATTAAGTCTTTGAATAAAGCACTTAAAGCGGCATATACGGCGGCTAAAAGCCTTGTATCTGCCGTTATTGCAGGCGGTTGGGTATCTATTGTGGTAATTATTCTTTTGTGTCTTTTTGCGGCTCTTGCAAGCTCGTTTTACGGTATATTCTTTTCAACCGAAACATCGGAAACGGGAATGGATATCTCAAGCGTAATTCAGGAAATCAATAATGACTATGACTCCAAAATTGATGAAATCAAGTCAAAAGGAAATTATGACGAGGTTGAGATAAACGGCATCAAGGCAAATTGGAAAGATATTCTCGCAGTATATGCGGTCAAAGTTACTACCGATAAGGATAACCCTATGGAGATAGCAACAATTGATGAAAGCAAGAAATCAATACTGCTAAATATCTTTTGGGATATGAACATTATTGATACCAAATCGGAGGAACGCACCAAAACTGAGGAAGTAAAATCTACCGATGAACACGGTAACGAAATTATAACCGTTGTCGAAACAAAAATTAAGGTATTAACAATTACCATATTAGGCAAAATGGCAAGTGAAATAGCAAGTCAATATTACTTTGATGATGAGCAAAACAAATACCTTGACGAGCTTATGAGTGAAAAGAAAGATAGGCTATGGGCGTCAATCATATTCAATCTTGGTAACAACACAAGCAAAATTGACATTGGCTCAATAGACTTCGGTGACGAAACGGTAAACGATACTCAAAAGAAAATCGTAGCCGTTGCGACTAATTACCAAAACTATGGCATTTCAGCAGGCTCCGGCTACTGTCAGGCGTGGGTTGCTGATGTGTACCAAGCTGTCACAGGCTCACGAGGCTCGGCTCATTGTGCGTTATGTGCAGCTGATATGTGGGCAGTATCAAGTGATTGGAGCAAGATACCTGTGGGAGCCACAGTTTACGGTTATGCCTCCAACCTCTACGGGCATGTTGGCATCTATATCGGAAACGGACAGGTAATACACAACCTCTCCGGCACAGTAAAAGTGCAATCCCTTGAAAGCTGGGTAAAGAATTTTAATGGCTTTGCTTGGGGTTGGGAGAATGGAAAGCATCACATAAAATATTGAGGATCGTATTCAATTATAAAAAAGGATTCAATGGTAATTTTATCATTGAATCCTTAAAGTTAATATGTGAAATTTTCAATATTATAAAGATAAGCAATCGGCTTTTTCTTGTTTTCTAAATATGACATGTATGTATTTGAAGCATAATTTAATGATACTGATGTCATTGTTAACAATGGTAATGTTATTTCAGGATTATTAAGTATAGATACTATGGAACTTGCAGAGGATACTATTGTTGAAAATGCACCTATTGTTGTTTTTATACCAAAAAATTTTAAAGCTTCTTTGTATTCTTCCATTTCACCTTCAATAGTCTCTCTAATTTGCTCGGGGGACATATTTTGAAAGTTACGCTCTGTCCAAGATAAAAACTTGCGTAACTGCTCATTTCTTTTTTTGTCTTTTCTAACGTCTAGGACTTGTTCCCAAGATAAATTATCTTCTGCAATATCAGGAAAATCTTCTATACATATTGAAAGAACACTTCTATTTTTAAATGTATTTGGTTTTTTTAATCGAAACTTAAGACTCCATTACCATATATTTTTTTAAACTCAATTTGTGTAGTTTCTTTTTCAAAATTGGTTAAGCTGTGAAACACAGGTGAAATCTTAATTTTATATTTTCTGCAAAAATTTTCTGTGTTTATTAGAATAGCGCTGTTTCTGTTTTTAGAGTATTTAAACTCTGATTCTTCATCTTTGCCAAAGTTTATAATATGATTATTGATACATAATGATCTATACATATATCCTGCAGATATTTCTTCAGGAGCTTTGCTACCGCTATTGCGCATTACTGAAAAGTGGTATAAGTCACCTGAATTAATATACCGTGATATGAATAATTCCTTATCTTCTTCAACTAATAATTCTTTCGGAATACCAGTATATTCATATGTAGAATCTAATATTGAATTGGGCAGCCATATTTTATCAAAAAATAGTGATGTAACTTTAGGTCTTGCGAAACCGGTTGCGAGACTTTCTCCTTTGTTATAGTTTGAAATCCCTTTCATTTGCTTTCTCCTTAATGATTATAATAAATGCACTCTGTTTAAAGCAGAGTGCATTCCTAATTTAAAATGTTAGTGTGTTTGATGTGTTGTCTATTTTTTGCGTTGACAGTAAACTCTTTTTTGCATAATGAGTACAGATTACCCTATATTGATATCCGCTTGGTACAGAAAGGCTTTTTGATAAAGTATAGGAACGTGCTTCTTTATATAAATCATTATATGTTTGATAATTACTCCAAGATGCACTGCTGCTACTTCTTCGTTGTACAATTACTTTAGTGAACCCGCATTTAGTGACACTGCTTACACAGCTGGTTTTTCCGGCAATGATTAAGTTGCTTCCACTTTTTGATATTGCTATTGAATAACTATCAATTAATCCGGAAGTATGTGGCATAATATTGTTATTAGGATTATTTGATAATATTTTTTCAAATTCTTCATCAGATAAAACTATGTCCTGCCATTCTGATTGTTCTACACCAACTGCAGCAAAGGCATCGGTGGGTATAAACAATGTCAAAAATAAACATATTGTAATTATTAGAGTAAATATTTTTTTCATTAAAATCTCCTTATTTTAATGATTCGGCTATTTTTAAAGCTGAATCAAATGAACAGTTTTCTAAATGAATAGAATATTCAACATTATTATCTACATATTCAATGTATGATACTTCTCCGTGATAAAAAACGAGAATATCCATTCCATTTACTGTAATCTGCTTAACAGAATCATATTGGTCACCTATATCTCCTTGTCCAATCGCAAATTCTGTAAGATCAGTTTTGTGTTTTGTAATTCCGATATAACCGTTAATATCGTTATCAATGTTAAAATCAATCTCTGCAGTTAAATAAATTTTATCTTCATCAATTGCAATATCATTATTTGAATACTTATATTTTAATAAATCATTAGGAAGGATTATGTTTTCAAATCCTGCTTGATTTAATTGCTTGATTAAATCAATATTTTCATCTGAATGATTAATTGCATTTTTATTACCACTGCGTAAATCAATTTTAAAATGATCACTAAAGAACTGTATGATTTTATCTGATGCTTCATTATGAACGTATCTCGCACTAACAGGTATCGCAATACTTGTGATAATAATAAAAACAGCCGCTATTAATAAAACTTTACTGAATTTAATTTTTCTTGATGTTGTTTTATCGTTTATTATATTATCATTTATCTCTGTGATTTTCTCTATGTTGGTACCAGAATAAACATTATTAAGAACATCTGCACATAAATCTACAAGTTCAGTGTCCATTTCTTCTGGACTTTTATTCAATTCTTCATCCATCATCTCCTGTATTTCTTTGACTGAAAAAGTCATAGAATTCTTCTTTAATTCTTCAAAGAGTGTATCATTTTTCATAACATCGCCTCTGTATTTATAGTTGTAGTTCTATTTGTAAAAGTAACAAATTTAAATTAAATTTTTAGAATTGTCGATAATTTTTCGTAATTTTTTGCAAATTCTGTAATGCTTTTGTTTGATTGCTGTTTCTGTTGAATTAAGTAGTCTTGCAACTTCTTTCATTTTTAATTTCTTAAAATGTAATAAGTATATGATTTCATATTCATTTTCATTAAGTAATTCTTTTAATCTGTTTTTTATTTCATCATTATATATTTCATCAATTTTTTCTTCAATAACATCGTTCGTTACAGGTATTTCAACTTCGATGTTCAGCAAACAAGTTTCTTTTTCTTTTATTCGATAAAGTTCACGGAATTTAAGATTAATAATATTGTTTAAAGTTCCATAAATCCAGCCTTTTAATTTTTCAGGAACTCCGTCTTTTTGAACTTTTTCACAAAGAGCAACGAACACATCTGAAATAACATCGTCAATTTCATCCGGATGGCTATATAATTTTGCGGTTGCAACTTTACGAAGCTGAGGTTCATATTCAATCCATATATTTTGACAAATATCATTTTCTAATTTGTTCAATATTTAAACCTCTTTTCTGTTTTTCTTAAGTGAATCTTTAAGAGATTGTATCACGTCTATTATAATAATTTTTTCTTCCTTTGTACAGTCTAATAATAAATCTGCCATTATACAATTTGCTGAAATAGAATTATTTTCTAAGCTACCGAGTAAAAATATTGATGCATTGGTATTCATAGCATTTGCAATATCAACTAATACCGGAAGACTTAGTTTAGTGTTAGCATTTTCAATGTTACATATATGTTGTACGGAAATACCTGCCAGTTCTGCCAATTTTTCTTGAGTTATTTTTTTATTTTCTCTTTCTCGACGAATTCTTTTTCCGATATCTTCATAATTTATACTCATAATAGTACCTCGTTTTATTTTGGTACTTAAATTGTATAAAAAAATTATTTATCAGTTAACAAACTGAACGAATAAAATATTTATACAATTTAATTTATATGAAATATATGTTACTTTCTATTCTTTTATTACAACTATACATATGAGGAGATAAAAATAAATCAAATAGTATTGCTTATATTATTTTTAACTTTTATCCCTCATCTCCCATTTAATTCGTGTAGATAATAGAAGTTAATCTAGGATACTACATAATATTTAGGTTGAAAAATGTAGTGGTATAGGAGGTCTTTATGAAAAAGCAGAAAATTTGTAAGTCTGTGATTGGATTTGTGTTAACTATGATTTGTATAGTAATTGTATTAACTACAAGTGCATTTGCAGGAACTTCTAAAAGTAATTTTAATGTTGATGTCCCTAAATTAGGTAGGTCGACATTTTCAAATACTCAACAAACTAAAACATATACAAATCGTTCAGGAGAAATTGAATTTGAACTTGTTGGTGGAGGATATAAAATTGATTGCCGTTTGAATGATAAAAATAACGGTGATGAAGGTGCATGGATAACAGATTGTAAATCAGGAACTTGTAAAAGTTTACCTTCAAGGGCTTCACATAAATCAGGTGATACAATGAGAGTTAGATTTGATAATAAACTTACTACTTATGTAGATGTTAATGCTTATGGAAAATGGAGAAGCGATATTACAGGTTAATAATAGTTAATTTATGAATGAAAATTTACTAATTAATTAAATGGGAGATTTAGTAAAAATAATAATCGCATTTTCATTTGAAATATTTGATTTTAAATATATCAATTTCAATGGCCCCTTATCTCCCATTTAATAATATATTATGTGAGTTATTATGTTGTAATTATTGGGCAATATTGCATAAATAAGCATATAATAATTAGTTATATTACATTTAAAACAAATTGTAATGATTATTAAGATTAACGAACATAAAAAAGGAGGATTTTTTATGAAAAAAACTAAAATTACAAAATCAATAGTAAGGTTTTTTGTTGCAGCAATTTGTATTGTTACTGCATTTACAACTAGTGCTTTTGCTGGCTATTCTAACAGTGATTTTAATGTTGACTCTCCTAAATTAGGACGTTCTGGTTATACCGGTACTCAAACTAAGGCTACTACAAATCGTTCAGGACATATTCACTTTGATTATGTCGGAGCTGATTATAAAGTTGACTGTCGTTTAAGAGATAGAGGCGATAAGACAGAAGGAGCTTGGGTAAAAGATTGTACAGATGGTACAGATAAAAATCTGGCATCTCGAGCATCTCATGCTAGTGGAGACAAAATGTGTGTAAGAATAGATAACAAGCTTACAACGCCAGTAGATGTTAATTCATATGGAAACTGGAGAAGTGATGTATAGTAATTAATACATTGCTTGGATTCTTTAATTAAATAGAAGATTTGTTAGTAACTAATTGATTGTTAAATGGGAGATTTGTTTTTATGAAAGAAAATATAAAAAGTGTTTTTAAAAGATTATTAATTCCATTCATAATAGCTTGTTTAATAGGATTAATTTATAACATTATAAGCATAATGTTAACTGCTTCGAGTGTAATGATTTATTATCCTTTACAAATGTGGCAAAATTCCAATGAACTTTTATCATTGATTTATCCGGTTTTTTCAACTATTCCATTTTGTTGGATTTTATATTATGAAAGAAAAAATGGATATTTATATTTTGTATCTACAAGAACATCCGTAAAAAAATATCTGATTAATCATTATATATGTGGTGCTTTTATGGCATTTGCTTGTATGTTTTTCATTTCATTTAGTGGATTACTTTTGAGTTTGTTTATAATTCAACCACAGTTTGTTGAGGCAACAAATGAAATTTTAACTGGTTCACTTTGGGGTGGAATGCAAATTGAAACTCCATTATTATACGGATTTTTGTTGTCTCTGTGGAGAGGATATATTTCTATTTTAATGTATACTTTTGGATATTTAATATCATTAATATCAAATCATTTATTTGTAATTCTTACAGGTGGTTTTATATATTCTATTTTAGAGAACTTTGCAACTGCGTTGTTAAATTGTCCTGCATATAGCTTATGTACATCGTTTGAACCGAATAGAATTGATTTTACAAGTGTGCCACTTTCTCCATCTGTATCTATTATAATTGGTCCAACCATTTTGTTATTAGTTTGTTGTTGTGTATTACTTCCGTATTATATAATTCAGGAGAAAAAAGAAAATGGAACACTTGAAAATAAAAACTGATTATTTGTTAAGAACACATTGGAAAAAGGCTGTATTTTCAGCATGTATATTTTGCTTTTACTCTGGTTCTTTGATAAGTAGTATTGCTGCATCTGGTATGACTTTATTTGAATTTATATTATACACATTTAATAATCAATATTTTTTAATGTTTTGTTTTTTGCCTATATATTTTGTGTTTTTATATTCGACATTCTATAAAGATAATATACATATTTTAGTTAGACACAAAAAATTTGTTAATTTTTATTTATCCGAGATTATCCCAGTTAGTATAATATCACTTTTGTATGTCTTGTTTCATATTCTTTGTGCGATGATTATTGGAATTATGTGGCATTTACAAATAACAAGTAATTTCTCTTCAGTTTGTCAACAAGAACCAGTATTGGAACTTTTTACAGTTAATTTTTCTAATTCTTTTATATCAATTGTTTTCTCATTACTATACACTTTTATAGGCCTTATATTTTTTGCTGTTATAATTAATACTTTATTTTATTTTTTTGGAAAGAAAATTGTAATATTTTCAACTATGATTAGTTATATTTTATCAATATTTGCTATACAGAAAAATGCTGATGAAAATTTTCCTTATGTTTTTTTTAATAATTATTTTATATTACCTTCAGCTTTAATAAAAGGCGATATTGAAGTATTTTTGATAGTAGTCTTAATATCTTTTATTTTAGTGGTATTATTACTAAAATTGAGATGGAGGTATCGTGACTTGTGATTAATAACATAAATATTATTCGTTGGTTATTTTCAAAATGTTATTTAGGCAAACATATTATTATAACAGTTGTGTTTGTACTTTTTTTAGATATTGCATATATTTTATCTAAAAACATTTCAAGTGTTGGTGATGCCGGATTTCTTATATTGCAAGGATATGGGCAAGGGTATTTAAGTATTATTGATCTTTTGTTTTTTATAATTTTTAATTTCATACCATTGTACTTTGCATCTCTTGCATTGGAAAAACAGAACTTAACAAAATGTATGTATTCTGTAGTTCGGTGTCGAAGTAAACAAACATATATTAATTGTTTTCTGTTATCTTTTTCAATGTTTTTGATTGTGTATTTTATTATTCATGGATTAGCAATAGTATTGTATTCTATAATATTTAATTGTACATTGAACTTTGGAGAGTACAGCATATCATTATCACAAAGTTTAGAAATTGAAAATAATCATTTTGAAAAGATTATTTTGTTTAGTCTAATTTTAAGGTTTTTAGAGTTGTTGTGCATACAAGAAGTTCTTTCAATAATACAATCCAAGACAAATAAATTGTCAATTGCATTTATATGTGCAATTTGTGCATATTTTTCTTTGATTTTTATTCAATTTAAATATTATCCAATTGGAATATCATCTGTAATACGTTGGGGAATATTTGGACAAAGCATTAATATTAGTTTTTTTATTGGTTTAATAATATTAGTAATAATTCTTGTTGCGTCACATTTATATATGTGTAAAAAAGGAATTTTTGAGTTATTGGAGAGATAAATATGAATAATATAATAGAATTTTCAAATGTGTCAAAATCATTTAATAAAACAGTAATATTAAAAAATGTAAGTTTTAAAATTCAAGCAGGTGAAACAATTGGATTTGTTGGACAAAATGGTTGTGGCAAGTCTGTTTTGTTTAAACTCATTTCTGGAATTTACAGACCTGATAATGGAGAAATATTTGTTAATGGAGAAAAACTAGGTGAAAAAACAGATTTTCCAAAAAATATAGGAATTATTATAGATTCACCAGGTTTTATTGATATTTATACAGGTTTTCAAAATCTAAAATATTTGGCAACTATTCAAAATAAAATTGATGATGAAACTATTGTTGAATATATGAAATTGGTGGGATTAGATCCCGATAATAAAACGCGTGTAAAAAATTATTCTTTAGGAATGAAACAAAAACTTGCAATAGCACAAGCAATTATGGAAGATCAGGAGTTGCTACTTTTAGACGAGCCTTTCAATGCTCTTGATGAAAAAACACATAGTGATATTCTTTTATTAATAAAAAATTTACAAACTAAAGGCAAAACAATACTTCTTACAAGCCATAATGTTGAAGATATTAATTCTGTTTGTCAAAGGAAGTTTAAAATTGAAAACAATACTTTAAGAGAAATATAAAGTTTTATTTTATAGAAAAATATAATAATAACTATATTAAAAAAAGTAAGCATTTAATTTATTAGATGCTTACTTTTTTTTATGAAAATCTGAATAATGATTAAATGGTTTTGCTATACAGCGAAATATCCATAATCTCTGAATTTTGAAAATAAACAATTCAAAATTCGGAGGTTTAACTATGAAAAAGATTTGTGAAATATATGATGTTTCTCAAGAATATGAAATGAAGGAAAAATCAGTTTTGATATGTGTAAGTGATTTCGATAAGGACAAGTTATTTGAAATACTGCCCGAACTAAAAAGAAATTTCAGCGTGATTTTTGATAATTGCGAATGGCAAGAATATTTAGAAATAAATAAATCCTATAACCGAAACGAATCTAAACACTATATGCGTGAAATAAGGCAATCAAAAAGAGTTGAAGCAGATGCTTTAATGAGATACGAAACAGATACCATTAATGAAATCCTAAACAATTCTGAATTGAAAACCAAAATTGAATTTGCGTTATCAACTTTAGCACCCGTTCCGAAAAGAAGATTCTTAAAACACTATTCAGAACGCCTTACATACAGAGAAATAGCAAAGGAAGAAAATAAAGCAGTATCAACGATTTATGAATCGGTAATGACTGCCCGAAAAAAGTTTTTGAAAAATTTTGAATAATACCCCGAACAAAACACCCCGAACAAGTTGAAGTTTATGAAAGGACTTACTTTCATACAACTGAATAAGTCAGTCATTAAATACATTCCTATTGTTGTGAAAATCACAAGCCACCTTAATAATTACGCCAAGACGCATTATGCCGAGCGAACAATAATTATTATAAAAGTCGGATTGCTACCGATTTGGCGATAACAGACAATAGGTATAATGATACTCCCACCCAGTCACAGTCCGAGCGTGATAAAACCGTCGCAGGCAATGAGGGTGGCTCGGAGGAACTCGGAGAGGTGAAATTCCTGTGGAGCTGATTAGCAATCAGCCGTTTAATGATTCCTTATTTGCAATTCAGGGTGTTGAGGACAAATAGAATTGCTTTCATATATAACAGCCGATGGATTAATTCTATCGGCTGTTTTTTACATAGATAAAGTCTATGAAGGAGGTTAATTTATGAAAGGGAAAATTCTAAGAGGAGATATTTTCTATGCTGATTTAGGCAGAGGAATAGGCTCGGAACAAAAAGGATACAGACCTGTACTCATCATTCAAAACAATGTAGGTAACAAATACAGTCCTACTGTTATTGTTGCATCAATTACAAGTAAAGTCGGAGTAAAAGCAAAACTGCCCACGCATTATTTTGTTAATACCGAAAGCGGTCTTGAAGCACCATCGGTTGTTCTTCTTGAACAAATACGGACTATTGATAAAAAGCGATTAGATTCATATATAGGTCATGTAAGTGATACGCATATTAATTATATAGATAAAGCTCTTGCCATAAGTGTAGGACTTCAAGATAAATCTTTATAGACGTAATATATATGAAAATAATTAATGGATAAGAAGGTGTCAATGTTAATGGAAAAAGTATTATTAAGTATTAAGGAAGTTTGTGAGTATACCGGTTGGGGTATGACAAAAACAAGAGAAATATTAAAAAGGCCTGAAAGCAGATTTACTGTTAGAGTAGGGAATAGATTGTATGTAAATAAAGAACTTTTTGATGAGTATTTAGTCAAGTGTGCAAAATATCAGATTGATATATAATCGCACAATTGAAAGATTTGAAATAATGATTATCATTATGAGTGTAATATCGATATTTCAAATTTTTAGAAATGAGGTAATTCTCTATGGGAAAAGATTTAAAAGGAAAGGAAATAGGAAAAGGTCTTCATCAAAGAAAAGACGGCAGATATGAGGCAAGAGCACAAATTAATGGAAAAACCATAGATATTTGTCATAAAAGTATAACTGCATTAAGAAAAATATTTGAAGAAGAAAAAGCAAAAACATTAAGAAATGAATGTAATTACAGACCGAATGAAACATTGCTATCTTGGTATAGCGAATGGTTTGAAAAATGTAAAGCACCTCAATTAAAAAATGAATTATGTGCAAAAAAGTATGACGCAAAAATCAAGAATACATATTTGTCTATTCTTGGTGAGAAAAAACTTGAATATTTATCTCAATTGGATATTCAGCAGGCAACGAATGAACTTATAGCCAAAGGATATGTTCAAAGGACATTGGAGGAGGCATTAAGTGCTATTAAACAATGTATAGATGCCGCAATTGCCAATAAGATTATGCAGCATAATGTTTGTCTTGGCGTGCGTGTAAAAGATGCCAAACCTATTGCAGAACGAAGAGTTCTCGAACATTGGGAACAGGATTTGTTTATATCTCAGATTGAAGGAACATTCTATTACGAGCCATATATGATTTTGATGCTTACCGGAATGAGAATAGGGGAGTTTTCTGCATTGAGATGGAGTGATATAGATTTCTATAAAAAAGAAATTTATATTAAACGCTCTATGTCAACTGCTTATATAGATGGGATAAAATATGAAGAGATAACTTCACCTAAAACAATATCAGGTTTTAGAACTATTCCATTCTTTAGCAATGTAGAACAGCTTTTTAAAGATTGGAGAGATAAGCAAAGTATTTGTAAAAGCAAAATGGGGAAGAGATGGAGAGCAAAAGAAGAATTTGGTGATTTGGTTTTTACTACAAAATATGGCTCTCCGTTAACCAGATATGCTTTAGCGCATACCACACAGATTATAGTTAAAAATATGCGTGCTATTGAAGGGTATAATGCTCAAAAAGAAGGGCGAGAGCCAAGATTTATTGATAATATATATCCACACGCATTCAGACACACTTTTGCAACAAGATGTTTTGAAAAAAAGATGGAGCCGTACTTTGTTCAAAAAATTATGGGACATGCAAATTACAGTACAACATTATCCTATACTCATATATTAGAAAATAAGTCCAATATGGAAAAAATGAAAGGCGAGAATTTGCTTGGTTTAGTATCTTGATTTGTTATTTATAGGCCTTTTTAATCCTGAGAAATATTTCTCAGGATTTTTCTGCTTGCATATGATGAATAGTTGCTTTTTTAGATAAAGAATTATTAGGCATATTTTATTTATGATAGTATTTCGTTTTGTGAATTACGAATTAATTACGAATTATTGTGAAAAATATTTATTTAATAATACTATATTTTAAATTTGATTATTAATTTAAGATGTGTTACTATTAATTTAATAAAATATGTTAGGTTGTGTTAATTTTGGAATCTGTTTTTTATTTAAAAAACGGTATTTCTATAAATGAACTTTCTTTTATACAAAAACATGATGATATGTTTTATATTGAAAGTGTCGATAAGAATCAAGAAAAAAGATATTCTTTTGATGGCGATTCGTTGCTTGAAGAGATAGATTTACAGTTAGTTTCTTTATACGATAGATTTCGAGATCTATTTTTTATTGATAAAAATCAGTATTATTTTGAGTATAGTATTTTACCTAATTTTATATGTGATGCTGGATATGATTCGGACTGTGCTTTAACTAAAACAGACCTTATTGAATTGTTGAAAAATGATGATTTGTTTCTTAATATTGAAAATCGATTTAAGCATCTATATTTTAATGACTGCTGTTTTCTTATAAGAACGATTCAAAATCTCATGATGAATTTGCAGAATGATTTTATCAATTATTATGTTGAATTACCTAATGTTGGAGAATACAGCAAGACTTTTAATAGAGATGGTGTCTTTTTTGAAGTTTCTAATATAACAACAAATATTTCTAATTTAGTGGACAATTATTTTATAAGAGCATATTCAATTTTAGACTTGTTCTGTAAAATTGCAACTGAAATTGAATTCCCGGAAAAAGAATTTGTTCGTTATAAAAAACTTAATAGTTCAAAAAAGATTTGGGGAGATAGAAAAAATTTAAAAATTAATGGCTCAATCGGAACTATATTTGAGAAATGCGAAACAATTAGCATTATAGAATCTTTAAGAAACGAGATCGTTCATAATGGCTCATGGGAGTTTAGTCCCAAAGTGTTTGTCGTTTGCGAAAATTCTAAAATTATTGAAAGATTTATGCTTTTTCCAGATATTGAACAAGGGCGGTTGGCCACTTTACAAAACAGAAAACATTTTTTTGGCGATGGAATCAAAGTTAATGATAAATTTGTTGAAATCCATTTTGATTTTTTTAAGCGAATTTTCAATACATTAAATTTCTTACTTAAATAAAGTCATATGACTTGATAGCGTGTAGATAAAAGTTTTTTGATTTTGTTATTCATTTTAATAAGTTAATTATATACAGAAAAAGAATTTGAAAACTATTTACAACATTGAGATGCAGTTTATGAAAGCTTATGATAATATTGTTGGTAAAAATAAGTTTTGAGGCGATAGAAATGAGATGCATTTAATCTGCACTTAAAACATATAAAGTTAAAATTGAGGCAACCGACTAATGAGATGTTGCAGAAACATTGAATTTAAGCCAAATTTGAAATCTTTTTTGCAATTCAAATCAACGGCTAATCGAAGTTTCAAATAAAATTTCATAACCTATCACAACCCGTTAAAACGCACTGTTTTAGCGGGTTTTTGCTGTTTTTACGGAATTTATCGCTTACCTTATTTTATCGCAAAATATCATCACTTTTCAGCTCGTTTTGCGTAAAAGTTGCGTAAAGATTTGCGTAAATTTACGCAAATTTACCTTCTGCGAAGTATTTTTTGCGTCAAGCGAAAATGCCGTTAAATAGGCGATAGGGGAGTGTTACAAATTCATCTTGTTTCTTGGATGATTTTCTTCAAGAATATGACGAATTTTATTTGTGCTTATGTGAGTATAAATTTGAGTAGTCGTAATCGAACTGTGACCGAGAAGCTGTTGAATATATCTTATGTTGACATTTTCATCCATAAGTGCCGTAGCAAAAGTATGCCTAAACATATGAGGAGTAATATGTAAATCTACACCGCTCCTTTTTGCATAATCACTTATCATATTTCTTATAGATTGTTCCGAATACTTGTTTCCTAATTTGTTAATGAAAACATACTCGCTATCGCAATCACAAATTTTAATATATTCACTTAAAAGTCTTGATACTTTAACATTAGCAATACACATTATGCGTTCCTTTGAGCCTTTGCCGTAAATGTAAATTGTGTTGCTGTTGAGGTCAAGACTTTTTCTTTTTAGGTTGCTGATTTCAGATACCCTCATTCCGGTAGAAAACAGCAGTTCAATAATTATAACATTTCTCAATGCCACTTTGTACTGATAGTGACTTTTAGCATTATTAAGCTGTAAATATGAAAATTTCAAAATGCTTTTTATACTTTCAATCGGAATGGTTTTCGGCAGAGTAATCGGCTCTTTGTATTTCAGCGTGATTTTGTGGAACGGATTGATTTCAATAATATCCTCAATTTCCATATACCTGTAAAATGCTTTTACACAAGCAATTTTTCGTTTGGCAGTCTTAGGCTTGTAACGCTGATGAAGTGAGTTTATGTATTTGTTTAGCTCATTCTTGCTAAAGCAATCTTTGCCTTGCATATATGAGCAAAATTGTTTTAAATCAATTTTATACGCCTTTATTGTTAAAGCACTTAGCCCCTTTAAATCACTGCAAACCGCAATGTAATCTTTCGCTTCTTTTTCTATGTCTGTCATAATAAAACCTCCCAAAATATCTGATTTTATTATGATTGCTTATAAAACAAAAGTCGATAAATTTTGACTGTTTTAGCAGAATTTCTTGCAATTATGCCGTTTTTTTTCTGCATTTAGGCATTTTATATTGACAAATTAGTAGAAATATGATACTGATTAATTAAATATAATGAAAGGAATACAGGATAACTCTGAATTATTCTGTATTAAACACACTTATGAAAAAAGTTTTATTTATTACTGATGAATGTGATTTACCAAAAGACTACAGTATAAAAAGCAAAAATAGTGAGGGTAATAAAGCCTCAGCAAGAAACGAAATGGTAAATGCTCTTAATAATTTATTTGATTATGTTTATACAACTTATTCAATATCAGAAGCAAATAAATATTTGGTAAACAATAAAGACACTTATGTTGTTACAACATATTATGGAATTGCTGAAGCATCTTCAAAATCAATTATCCCAGCAATTTGCAAAGCTGAAAATGTTAATTATTTAGGCGCAGATGCTTATGCTCAAATGATTTGTAATGATAAATATTTATCAAAAAGTTATATTAAAAAATTTGGTTTAAATCCAATACCAGGAATTATAATATATTCACCAAATAATAGAGAAGAGCTAAATGAAATACAAAAATTAAATTATCCATTAGTAGTAAAGCCAAATTTTGGTGGCGGTTCTAATGGAATAGCAAAATGTTCTGTTACATATAATTTTGAACAAACAATCACTTTAATCGAAGAACTCTCCAATTATCAAAATATGCCTATTTTAGTTGAAGAATATATTGAAGGATACGAAATTTCTTTTATTATTATTGGAAATAAAAATAAAATAAAATATAGTGGGGAAAGTAAGCTATTACTTGATAAAAAAGATTATTTTACTAATGAAGTATTTGGACTTGAAAGTAAAAAAATAAATGCTTCTCAAAAAGCCTATGTTGCTTCAAATTTTATTAAAGGTGAAAATAAAAACAAAATATTTAATCTTTTTAAATCATTTGAAAAAATGGAATTTATGAGAGTAGATTGTAGGGTTACAAAAAATCAAGAAATATATGTTATAGAACTTTCTCCCGATTGTTATATAGGAAGTAACGGAGCTTTTCAAGAAACGTTAAAAAGAGATGGGTATGATTTTTTTGAAATGCTGAAATTTTTAATCAATAATTCTACTAACAATCAAAATAATTTATTATCCAATGACCAATAAAAGCCGGTCTGAATTTAAATTGTGACATATAATGCCATTTATTTTTAACAGTTATTTCCTTATTAGTAAAATAGCTGTCAATATAATCTTTTAATTCTATTGATTGACAATTTTCCTTTAATTCTAATAATTTGGCTCTATAGTAGGAAATTTTTTCACTATCTTTTAATTTTGAATAAAAAAACAGTAAATTTAAAAATGATAAATGAAGATACTCATCAAAACAATATGTATTAAATCCTGCTCTTTCAATTTCATTTGCAAATATATTTGCAGTTAATTGATCATTATTTAATATATGATAAATCATAAGATTGTTGCATATTAACAAATGAGTATATCCGTCTTTACAAAATAAATAAGAATTATTTAATTGTAAAAATGTATTTTTGCTAATAGTATTATTTAATAAATCAATTACAGAAGAATTATTATTGATATATATTAAGTCTTCATTGTTTAAAAATAAGTTATCACATAATTTCACCAATATATCTTTGCCATTATTAATATTACCATATTGGGTTTCACGAGTCGCCAAAGTTATTTCGGTTGCAATTTGTAAAGATTTATTATTTGTTTTGAAATATGCAATACAATCTATAAGCATTTTACTAGCAATTGGATAATCATAATATATTGAAATGTTTTTAGTGATTATCATTTTATCAATTTGTGTAAGGAGATCAAAATTAAATTTCTCAATAAATGAAATAACAAATTTTGAAGATTTAATTCTCATATATAAGCTAAACAGACATGTATATAAAGCTGATCTTTCTTCGAAAGTTTTGCTATCATTTATTGCACTCAAAATATATCGTTCGGTATCACTATTTGTTTCTATGTGTATTAATACTGTTGACAATAATATTTTATATAAATTAGATTTACCTTTAATAAAACTTTCTAAAACTTCTTTTGCTTTATAATAATTATTTAATCGAATAAAGCAGCGTGTAATAATTATCATTAAATTCACATCATACTTTTTCAGTTTTATTAATAAAAAATAAATTTTTTCAATATTACTGCTATTGAGTTTTAAAAACAACAAATTTTTTTCAATGTATGGTAATAATTTAACAATTCTTTCATCACTATATTTAATATATAATGAAATTAGCAATTCAATTTTTCTAGCTGAAGAGTATTCAAGCTTGTTCTCTAAAATTGGTATTAGATATACAGAAATCATCTGTAATATTAAATCAATGTTATCTAATGTTGAATATTCTTTTCCATAATTTGTACAAATAAAATTATCTTTTCCACATTCAATAATCAAATCATTTTCTTTTAAAATTTCTAGATATGAGTATATTTGATGCATTGAAAATAATTTTTTCATAGAAGTATCATAATTAATTATTATTTCTCTTATTTCTATTATATTTAAATGTGTGTTGCAGATATTAATATAATCTAATAATAATTTTGGTTCTGGTTCAATTTTAATATTTTCTTTGACTTTAAATTTATTGTTAAAAATAAGTCTTTTTATATTACCTTCAAGTTTTAAATATTCATCCTTTGCTTCATCGTTGTTTTCTAAATTTAAATCACATAGTATTTGTGAAACATAATTCCATTCCAATTTTTCAAGAATAAGTAATTTCGGTTGCAATAATTGATTTTCGAATTCATTGTAGATAATTTGGCATTTATCGCTGTCATTTGAACATTCCATAAAAAACATTACATTACTAGTCGATTTAACAATTTGAATAATGTAGTTAAGTGATATCCAATCTATTTTTTCTAGATTTTCTATATGAATGTTTATTTTTGTTTCTATTTCGTTTATTGCCTCTATAACTCTATTTATATGAGTATGATATTCTTTTGGAACAGATACTCCTACACCGATTATCCCAAGGTTCAATGATATAGAAATAGCCGATTTGAATTTTTCGAATTTTGCAATTGATTCAAATTTTGGACATGATAAATTATATGTTCTTTCCTTTATTGAATTTAAAATTTTTCCAATGAATTCATATTCACACGCAACATTATCCATTATATTGTTCGTATCTACTTTAACATATATACTACAATTTGTGTCTTGATCCTTTTTCAAAAGTGTTTCTAAAACAGCTGATTTACCAAGTCCACTATTAGAAAACAAGATATTCACTCTACTTTTGTTGCAAATTAATTCGTTTATCTTATGCTTTATATCACTACGGTCAACAAGTTCATTCTCCATACAATAATTATACAGAATAATTCAGAGTTATCCTTTATTAACAATCAAATAACTGTATATAGTTAAAAGCCTGTCGGTTAAAATCGGCAGGCTTTTTTGTATATATAGAACTAAAAAGGAGGTGTTTTTAACGAAACAAACAAAAGTAATTTCAATATGCAATCAAAAAGGCGGTGTAGGTAAAACTACAACCGCCTTAAATTTTGGAGTCGGTCTTGCAAATGAGGGCAAGAAAGTCTTGCTTATCGACTGTGACCCACAAGGTGATTTGACAACAGCTTTGGGTTGGAGAGATACAGACGAACTTTCGGTTACTCTTGCAGACAAACTCGTCGAGTATATTGAAGAAAGGAACAAGAACCCAGCAAACGGTATTCTCCACCATAAAGAAAATATTGATTTGCTCCCGGCAAACCTTGATTTGTCGGCACTTGAACTTAGTTTGGTCAACACAATGAGCCGCGAAACCGTGCTGAAAGGTTATGTAAATTCAATCAAAGCTGCGTATGATTATGTAGTTATTGATTGTATGCCGTCTTTGAGCGTGCTTACGGTTAATGCGTTGGTTGCAGCCGATTCGGTTATTATTCCAGTGCAGTCGCAATTCCTTGCAGCTAAAGGTATGACACAACTTGTTAAAACCATAGATAAGGTTAAAAGACAAATCAACCCTTCACTTAAAATCGACGGTATTTTGCTTACACTTGTCGACGGCAGAACTAACCTTTCCAAAAGCACAAAGGAAGCTATCGTAAATGACTACGGCAAATATCTGAAAATTTTTGATACGCAGATACCTATGGGTATTAAAGCGGCTGAAACTGCAATAAGCGGTAAATCAATATTTGCTTATGATAAAAACAGTAAGGTCGCAAAAGCGTATGAGGACTTTACGAAGGAGGTGTTGAAACTTGAGCAAAAAGAGAAAAACAGACTTCACTCTGAGCAGGCTCGATGATTTATTCACATCACAAAGCGAACGAGAAAACGGACTTACTCCGACTATAAAAGATATTCCGCTTGAAAAACTTGTACCGTTTCCGAATCATCCATTTAAAGTGCGTGATGACGAAGAAATGAATAAACTTGTTGAAAGTGTTTCTGAAAACGGAGTGTTGGTTCCTGCTATTGTTCGTGAGAAAGATAACGGTGATTATGAAATTATCTCAGGACACAGACGAAAATTTGCAAGTGAGATTGCCGGTAAAAACACATTGCGTTGTATCGTTTCAAATTTGGACGATGATGCCGCAACCGTCATTATGGTTGACAGCAATATCCAAAGAGAAAACATTTTACCGAGTGAAAAAGCCTTTGCATACAAAATGAAATTGGATGCGATGAATAGACAAGGCAAACGCACAGATTTAACTTTTTCCCAAAATGGGAAAAAGTTAAATTCGGCAAATTTGCTTGCAGAAAATACAGGCGAAAGTAAAACACAGATATATAGATATATAAGTCTTACAAAACTTATACCTGAACTGTTACAAATGGTTGATGAGGGTAAAATGAAAATGTTGCCGGCTGTTGAAATATCATATCTTGATAAAGAATGTCAGCAAGATTTGTTGGAAGCAATAGAAAGCGAATGTTGTACTCCGTCTCACGCACAGGCTATTCGTATGCACAAGATGTTTAATGACGGAGAGCTCAACAGCGATACTATCCTTGATATTATGTGCGAACTGAAACCTAATCAACAGGAAAGGCTCATAATTCCACATAAGACGCTTGAAAAGTATATTCCGCAATCTGTTACACCTGAGAAAAGGCAAGATTATGTATGCAAGGCTTTGGAGCATTACAACAAGTTTCTGAAAAGCAGAGCCGAAAGGGACAGCAGATAGCAGGAGTATGTTATTTCTATCCCCCCTCTTTTCAATATACCCCCCTAATAAACATATAAACTTGCAGAAAAGAAAGAGCCTTATAAATCAAATAAAGGAATGATGTGTATGATTTAATAAACGCACCTTTGCCGAAATTACCAAAATCTGTTAAATTGGCGTTGAAAGCAAAGGAGGAATGCTTAATGAAAAAGTCGGTGATTTTGTGTATGGTTGCAGTTATGTTAATCAGCGTATTCGTAGGTTGTTCGGTTAAAAGCAGCGAAGTAAATAAAAATACAGAAACAAGTTCTTTTTCTGCAAGTAAAGAAACAACGCTGCATATTTCGACTGCTGAAAATGATACGAAAGCCGATACAACAACCACTGCTCCAACTACAAATGCAAAAATAACGAGCACAACTTCAAACAAGATTGAGTTGAGTAAAACAACCACGAAAAGAAAGGTTGTGTCTACAACATCAAAACCTGTTCAAACAACAAAATCTACAACACAGCATACAAAAAAAGCAACAACTACATCAAAACAACCAACAACCAAAAAAGCAAGTCAATGCAGTAATAACAACAATCATTCAATGAAATGCGGCAATATGGGCAGATGGTTTGACAGCAAATCGGATGTTAAAGCATATGTTGATTCGGTAATGAAATCTTGGGCAGACAAATGGGAAAGCGGAGAAATATCCGACGATGAATATTTTGCTAACTGCCCACAAGGCTATGAATGCTGGAGTTGCGGTTACTGCGGTAAATGGACAGGCAATTTCAAATAACAATATCATAAATTTAACCTGAGAAGATGTAACAATCTTCTCTTTTTTATGCCTTAAAACAGGCAGAAAGGAAAAGTTATGAAAGAGAAATTCAAAAGTTTAGGCAAAAGAATTGTTGCAGTTCTTTTGTCGGTATTAACAGTTACAATGATGTTTCCGTTAAGTGCTTTTGCGGCAACGGAAAACCTCGGTGCGGTGTCGGATATGAAGAAACTTGACATCAGCGTTTCAAAACATTACGGACACGAAGTTCATACTACGAAAAAAGGCGGTACAACTTATCCGCTTTTCTGTATTGAATACGGCACAACATCGCCGAGTTCGTCATATCTTAAAGGCAAAAAAGCTATGGCAGGTGACACAGCAATTAAAGCTGCAAAGTGGATATTTGCAGGATATTATCTTGAACACGGCAACTCAATAGATTGGCAGGATATGGCTTACTGTCAGAAAAAAGTATGGTCTATCTTCGGTTCCGATACAAGTTGGGATTTCAGCGACGGCGGATACAAAGCGTGGTGTGACAAGGCACAGGAAAGAATGGACAACCTAAATAAAAAGCCGTCATTCAATAACACCAATGTCGGAACAATCGTTGCAGGAAACAGCCTTACCGTTACCGATACAAACAAGGTGCTTTCCGATTATCCTGCATTCACAAAAAGCGGAAGCGGTTGGAGCATTACCCACAGCAAAAATTCAAATTCATTAACAATTAAGGTCGATAAGTCTTGTACGGCTTCAAGTTTTAAACTTGCTAACGGTGAATATTACAAAGACGGTACAGGCGATGACGATGAACTTTTGCTTTACTATCCATATGGAAGTGAAGCATATCAAAAGCTTATCTATTCGGCATATTATGACCCTGTTTCAATGGCATTTTCGGGTTCGATTACTCCACTCGGTGATATGAAACTTGTTAAAACTTCCGAAGACGGTATTGTAGCCGGTATTAACTTTATTGTCACAGGTGCTAATGGGTTTTCAAAAACCGTTACAACAAATGCAAATGGCGAAATTGATATTTCCGATTTGGTTCCCGGAATATATACGATTACGGAAGAAAACATTGACAGATATGTACCTAATCAATCGCAAACTATAACTGTTTCAAGCGGTAAAACATCATCGGTCAGCTTCTATAACATACTCAAAAAATTCAGAGTAACCGTTACAAAACAAGACTACGAAAAAGGACACGCACAAGGTGATGCAAAATTAGGCGGTGCTGTTTATGGTTTGTATAAAGGCGATGAACTTATTGCACAATATACAACCGACAGTAACGGCTCTTTTACAACAGACTATTTCGTATGCGGTACAGACTGGACTGTTAGAGAGATCACACCGAGTGAGGGATATTTGCTTAACGATACGGTGTATAAAGTAGGTGCAGACCCGAAAGATTATACAGTTGAATACAATAACGCTCCCGATATGACTGTTATGGAGCAAGTTATCAAGGGTAAAATCAGCATTATCAAACATACGGATGATGGTGAAACTCAAATCGAAACACCCGAAAAAGGTGCAGAGTTTCAAGTCTATCTTAAATCATCAGGCTCATTTGTAAACGCCGATAAAGACGAGCGAGATACAATCGTCTGTGATCAGGATGGTTTTGCAAGTACAAAACTACTTCCATACGGTATATATACAGTTCATCAAACCAAAGGCTGGGCAGGACGAGAACTTATCACCGATTTCGATGTCTTCATCAATAAAGACGGCAAGACTTACAAATTCCTTATCAACAACAAGAATTTTGAATCGTATCTCAAGGTAGTTAAACTTGATAAGGAAACGGGTAAACGAATCCCATACGAAGGTGCTGCTTTTGAAATCTACGATAGCAACAATCATAGAATTACAATGCAGTACACCTACCCTCAAGTGACATCAATTCATACCTTTTACACCAATAAAGAGGGATATTTAATCACACCTGAAAAGTTGCCGTATGGTGATTATACTCTTAAAGAAGTACAAGCACCGTATGAATATGTTCTTGACGATACTCCTATTCCGTTTGTAATTTCACAGGAAAACGCTTCAACCGATACAGGTGTTACCGTAGTTAAAGTTAAGGCACGAGATGTTGCACAAAAAGGTGTAATCAATATCACTAAAACAGGCGAGATTTTTTCATCTGTTGAAGAAAATAATGGTGTATATACTCCAAAATACAGCGTAGGTAATCTTAAAGGAGCAGTATTTGAAATCTATGCTGCTGAAGATATTACTACACTTGACGGTACGGTAAGATATGAGCAAGGTATTTTGGTTGATACAGTCACAACCGATGATGACGGTGTGGCTAAATCAAAAGAACTTTATCTCGGTAAATATACAGTTATTGAAAAGACTGCACCAAACGGATATGTTCATAATGCCGCAAAGTATGATGCTGAACTCACCTATGCAGGACAGAATGTTTCCGTTACCTCAACCGACATTTCGGTGTATAACGATAGACAAAAGGTTTCGGTTTCACTTAAAAAGATTATGGCAAATGATAAGACATTCGGTATCGGCAATAACGGTGAAATCACTTCTGTAAGATTCGGTATTTATGCCGGTGAAGACAATAAAGCAAGCAACGGCGATGTTATTCCAAAAGATGCTCTTATCACTTTTGCAAATTGTGATAAAAATGGAAGCATTGTCTTTGACTGTGACTTGCCCGTAGGCTTTAAGTGGTACGCAAAAGAAATTGCCACAGATAAGCATTATATCTTGTCCGATACCAAATATGAGTTTGATACCGAATATCAAGGTCAAGATGTCAAGGCTATTGATATTAAACTCAATAACGATAAAGCTATCGAAAACAATCTAATTTATGGTTCTGTTAAAGGCTTGAAGATTGACCGAGAAACCCAGGAAACAATCAAGGGAGCAACCTTTGGCTTGTTTAAATCGGATACTACCGAATTTACAAAAGATAAAGCAATTTTAACTGCCGTTACCGATGAAAACGGCGTATTTGTTTTCAATAACATTCCTTATGGCGAATACCTTATAAAGGAACTTAAGCCAGCCGACGGCTATCTTGACAATGAAGATGTATTTACCGTAACAATCAAAGATAACGAGCAAGTGGTTGAACTTACTGCAATCAATGATAAAGTGCCAGAATTAAAAACAACGGCAACCGTCAATGGCAAAAAAGAAGTCATCGCAAAAGGCGAAATAACAATAAAAGATACTGTTGAGTACAAGCATTTAGTACCTAATACCGAATATGTTATCAAAGGCACATTGATGGATAAATCCACAGGCAAGCCGTTCAAAGTTAAAGGTAAAGAAATCACTTCGACCGTTAAGTTTGTACCCGATAAGGCAAACGGCAAAGTAGAAGTCACCTTTACTTTTGACGGTTCGGCTATTAAAAAGGACACCGATCTTGTAGTGTTTGAGACATTGTACCGTGACGGGGTTGAGTTAACCGCTCATGCCGATATTGACGATAAAGGACAGACCGTAACGGTTAAACCGTATATTCATCATAATCCGAAAACGGGAGATGATAGGAATATCAATAAAATTTTAGGTATTGCAGGTGCTTCACTTGTCGGTATTGCAGGCTGTGTATATTCCTTTATTAAAAGAAAGAAAAAAGGAGGCACAGATAATGAGTGACAGAACTAATGCTGGCTACACCATTATCAATGCCGTAACCGTCGGCAAAGGTGAAATCGTACTCGGTGAAAGGACTACCGCAAATAAAGAAAAGCAATATGTCACTTGGGAATGTAATAACGGCTCGTATTATTACGGTCATTATATTGAAAACAAATTTGATGCGTTAAAAGACTTTGGTCAAAGGGTTGCCGATAAGGCTGAAATGTATCGCTCCTTTGACAAAGACAGACAACGGCATAACCGAGAACGAGATGAACGATAATAAAAGGAGGTAAAAGATAATGACGGTCAAAACGATTGTGTCTATTGCACTTGTTGTCTTTATTGTTGCGGGGCTTGTATTTCTTCAAGTCAGAAACAAAAAGAAAAACGATAATTAAACTTATTTGGACGGTAACTTCGGTTGCCGCCTTTAATATATACGGAGGTAAAAATGGATACAGATTTCCAAACAAAAATGAAAGTGCTTTTAAAGCTGTTTAAGGCAAGCAAATGCAATGAAGCAGATATTTTGAATATGAAAACAGAAGAAATGCTTGATTTGCCGAATGTTTCGATTAAAGAAATTAAGGTTATATGTGCAATTAAAGAAGCTGTGAAAAAGCACATGCTCTATTCATATCTCGGAGGTAAGCAAGATGAAAGGTGATGACTATGGCTACAAGGTTTGAACTCATTTCTGCTCTTTATGATGATGTTTCAAAAGATGTCATCCGTTCGCCGAGTAATTGGCAGGAGTTTTTGAAAAGTTCTTGCAATAACTATGGCTTGCATTTTAGTGAGCAACTTCTTGTTTATGCTCAAAAGCCTGACGCTGTTGCAGTTTTACCTATGGCAAGCTGGAATAGAAAATTTGGCAGATGGGTAAATAAAGGTGCTAAAGGCATTGCACTTTTTGATGTGTCAAATCGAAACTATCCAAGGCTTAAATATGTGTTTGATGTCAGCGATACACACGAGGGTGAGCAGGCAAAAGAAGTCACTATTTGGCATATGAAGGACGAATACACCGATAATGTAATTAAGACACTTGAAAATGTTTTTGGTGCAGTTGATGATAAATCCGATTTAAGCAGTGCCGTCATCTCTGCTTGTGAAAACGCTGTAAGCAACAATTTATCAGATTATCTTTTTGAACTTTGCGGTGCAAAGCATGACAGCTTCCTCGAAGATTTCTCTGATGATATTATTTCATCAAAGTTTCGTAAATTGGTTTCAAACAGCGTTTCGTATACAGTTCTTTCAAGGCTCGGTGTTAACGCCGATTTAATGCTTGATACGGAAGATTTTGAGGATGTTGTTAATTTTAATACACCGAATACTTTTAATGCCCTCGGTGAAGCAACAAACAATATTTTCAAAACAGCACTCCTTGAAATATCAAAAACCATATTTGCACTTGAAAAAGAAAATCGCATATTTGAAAAAACTTTAATAAGTTCTTACAATAAGGATGAAAACAAAAACGAAAGGAGCAATTCAAATGAAGATAACATACACACAAGTTGGAGAGCAGCTTTATCCGAATCTGATTATGCCGACAAAGACGGAACAAATGGGATATTACGCACAGAAAAGACAAGAATATCTCAAAAATCACAAGAAAGCGACATTCACAACTTTATTGACAACCTGCAAACTGACGGAACACCTGATGTCGATTCAGGAACAGGCACAGCAGATGGAAGAACAAATCATAACTCAGATGGCAAAAGCACAGGGAGTGACCGAGAAACTCAAACAAACGAATATGATGACTTGGGTGGGAATGATGAACAATATCAAGAACTCGGCGAGGGAAACAGTATTGAACGAACTGATTTACACGATGTAACCGATGAACTGCCGCCGTTTGTTGACGAACAGGCTATCAGGTATATGCTCAGCAATCCTGATGATGATTTGGTGCAAAGAAAACCTGCAATCATCAAGGCTTACCAAACCACCAAAAAGGATAATGAACTCATAAACTATACCAAAACGCTGTATCCAAGACGGTTTGACGAGTACGATAAATTCAATAAACACTTTGGCTTTACATTAGCCGATAACGGACTTCTTATGTATGAGGGTAATTACAAAACCCGAACTAAGGAGTCCGTTTTTTCGTGGGATATTGTTATCGGTATCATTAAAGAACTTATCAATGACGGCAAGTATCTTGATACGGAAAAGGAAGAAAAAACACAGCTTGATTTGTTTAGCTTTTCTTATGATAACGAGCCTGTATATGATGAAATACCTCAAACATCACTTTTTACCGATTTTGGCATATCACAACAGATTATTGATGAAGCACTTTGCTGTGGCTTTAATGATAAAAACAGCAGAGTACAAATTGCTATGCATTTCAGACGGGACAGAGGTGTTGAGTATAACGCAAGAATGCTCAAATTTCTTTACGGCACTAACGGTGCAGGCTTTGTCTTTAACGGTGAAAAGGTATCCTTTTGGTATGATGAAAACGGTATAAGTATTGCTAAAGGTACATCGGCTAAAACAAGTACGGCAACACATCTCACTTGGGAGCAAGCGGCTGTTCGTATTCGTGAACTTCTTGATGTCGGCAGATATATGCCACAGTATGAAATTGATACGGTTGATGACTACGAACTGAATAAAGTTGCCGACAGGCTTACTGAATTTATCCGAGATTTGAGTGACGATTATCCCAATAAAGATAATTGTCTGCAATCAATACAAAAAGAAATTGACGGTGTTTTCGGTTATCCCGATATGGTTGAAAAAATTACCGATATGCTCAAGGATGACGAAAAGCGTGCTCAAATTTTCAAAGAGTATGGCAAGCTGATGGATGACTACAACACCGGTATGAAAATCATTCGTTTTAATTATGCAGCTCAATATTCTATACCATATATTGCAGAAATTATTGAGGGTATGAAACGAGAACCAATTAGGTTCAAAGCTGAATCGGGTTATCTGCCTGACAGAGAAATGTTTATCTCGCAAGATGAGATAGACAAGATTATCACAAACGGTAAAAACAGCCACGCTTACAGGCTTGAAACCTACACCTATTTTGTTAATCACCCTGATAAAGCAGACAGAATTAAATATGTAGGCAAGGATAATCAAAGCGGATATTTAGGCGGTAATGACAGCGTTAATAAGACAATAAAAGGTATTGAATTCAGCCACGGTTCGGTTATGGAGCCTTATGCAAAAGTCCTTATTAAATGGAGCGATGTCGCAAAAAGAATAGATACCCTTATCAATCAAGACAAATTTGTGACGCAAGAGGATATTGACGCTATACCCGATATATACAAAAACGAAATATCAAGAGATTTGGAATCATTCTTTGAAGGTTTATCCGAGAATGACGCTAAGCCTTATCCGAACGATATTGAGCCATACAAGGTTTCAAGAATTATCAAGGCTCAACTTGATAATCCACAGGCACTTGATGATATTGAAAATATGATGTCAAATGCCTTGGCTCTTATGGATAAAGAGGACAGAATGTATCAGTACTGTAAGCAAATCTATGATGACTTTGTTGCTTACAAAAACGGCACATTCAAACTTTATGATCATCCAAACCTTGCACCAAAAGTAAAACAACCGAGCAAGTTTACTAAACCGGCAGAAAAAGAAAAGGTTGATGCAGAAATTGAGCCTTTTGTGTCGGAAGTTGATGATGGCTTAGACTTAATCGGTGAAGAAATAGATATTGACTGCAGGCATTTTGTTGTTGATTCTGTCAGTAACGGTTATGTATCTATGGCTGACCAAACCTTTGCCGACGGGACAGGCTTTCCTATCTTTCGCAGAGAAACCGTTGAATTTGTAAGACAATATTTACCGACAGAAAAAGAAAAGATTATTCCCACTCAAAACACAAAACAGCATACTGAACATAATCGGTGGGATATTCATCCCGAAATTCCTGTTGAGAAAAGGTACGATTTTGATTTTGCCGCACATCCTGTTGATGTTGTAGGCAAAAAGGAACGCTTTCGCAGAAATATGGAGGCTATCAAGATTTTAAAAGAATGTGAAGCCGATAATCGTTTTGCAACACCCGATGAACAAATCGTACTTTCAAAATATGTCGGTTGGGGCGGTATTCCCGAAGCGTTTGACGAAAACAATTCGTCTTGGGCAAATGAATACGAGGAACTCATATCTGCCTTATCGCCCGAAGAATACAATGCAGCAAGAGAAAGTACATTAACTGCTTTCTATACTCCTCAAGAAGTAGTTAAGGCTTGCTATGATATTGCCGAAAATCTCGGCTTCAAGCAAGGCAATATTCTTGAGCCGTCTTGCGGTATCGGTAATTTTATCGGTATGAAACCAAAGAGTATGACTGACAGTAAGGTGTACGGTATTGAACTTGATTCTGTTTCGGCAGCTATTGCACAACAGCTTTATCAAACTGCAAGTATTGTTAATAACAGATATGAAAAGGTAGATTTACCCGATAACTTCTATGACCTTGTCACTACTAATGTACCTTTTGGCGATTTTAAAGTATCGGATAAGAAATACGATAAGCACAACCCGCTTATTCACGATTATTTCTTTATGAAGTCGCTTGATAAAGTCAGAACAGGCGGCATAATGATACTCATTACCTCTAAGGGCACTATGGATAAAGAAAGCAGTAATATCAGGAGATATATTGCTCAAAGAGCAGACCTTCTCGTTGCAATAAGACTTCCTAACGATACTTTTAAGGGCAATGCAGGCACAGAGGTAGTATCGGATATTCTTGTTCTTCAAAAGCGAGATAGAGTGCTTGATATTGAGCCTAATTGGGTACAGCTTGATAATACCGAAGACGGTATCAGGATGAACAAATACTTTGTTGATAATCCTGATATGGTGCTCGGTAATATGAAAATGGTTTCAGGTCGTTTCGGTCCGGAATCAACCTGTATTCCATATGAGGATAGAAGTCTTGAAGAACTGCTTGATGTGGCTGTTAAGAATATTCAAGGACAAATTACAGAGGTGCAAATCGGTGATGAATTTGAAGAAGATTTATCTATTCCGGCATTACCTGATGTTCGTAACTTTTCATATACTGTTGTAGACGAAAAGATATACTTTAGAGAAAATTCAAGAATGACGCCTGTTGATGTATCCGCTACTGCCGAGAACAGAATCAAAGGTATGATTTCCATTAGGGACAGTACCCGAAAACTCATTGAACTTCAAACCGATGATTATCCTGAAGAAGACATACTTGCAGAACAGAAAAATCTTAATGAACTGTACGATAAGTTTACGGCAAAGTACGGCTTAATAAACAGCAGAGCAAACAAGTCGGCATTCGGCGAAGACGCTTCATATCATCTTATCTCTGCTCTTGAAATACTCGGAGAAAACGGCACTCTTGAACGCAAAGCAGATATGTTCACTAAAAGAACTATTAAACCTCATATTCCTGTAACAGAAGTTGATACTCCTTCGGAAGCACTTGCCGTATCTATGGGTGAACGGGCAAAAATTGATATTGAATATATGAGCAATCTTTGCCATAAGTCCGAAAAAGAGATTTATGATGAACTTCAAGGCGTAATATTCCTTAACCCTGAATACAATGTCGATAATCCTACTGCTCAAAAATACTTTATGGCAGATGAATATCTTTCGGGTAATGTAAGAGCAAAACTGCGTTTTGCAAAAGCCGTTGCAAAGACACAGCCTGAATATCAAATCAATGTTGAATCACTTCAAAAGGTACAGCCTAAAGACTTAACGGCAAGTGAGATTGATGTCAGGTTAGGTGCTACTTGGCTTCCTGTTGATGTTGTTGAGAATTTTATGTATGAATTACTTGAAACTCCGTACTATTGCAAGTTAAATATCAAGGTGAATTTTTCACCTTTTAGCAGTGAGTGGAACATTACAAACAAAAGCGGCGACAGAGGAAATGTTAAAGCAAACAGCACTTACGGTACAAGTCGTATCAATGCTTATCAAATCATTGAGCAAACATTAAACCTTAAAGATGTTCGTATCTTTGATTATGTTATTGATGACGACGGTAAGAAAAAGCCTGTACTTAATAAGAAAGAAACAGCTATTGCTATGGAAAAGCAAGACGCAATTAAACAGGCATTTAAGGACTGGATATGGAACGACCCTGAAAGGCGTAACCGTTTGTGTGAAATGTATAACGAGAAGTTTAATTCAATCAGACCTCGTGAATATGACGGCAGTCACCTTATCTTTCCTAATATGAATCCTGAAATCACTTTAAGACCTCATCAGTTAAATGCTGTCGCTCACAGCCTTTACGGTGGTAACACGCTTCTTGCACACGCTGTCGGTGCAGGCAAGACTTATGAGATGATTGCGATAGCTGAAGAATCCATTCGTCTTGGCTTATCAAGTAAATGTATGATTGTTGTACCTAATCATCTTACCGAACAATGGGGTGCAGATATTCTCATTCTCTATCCGAATGCAAAGGTACTTGTGGCAACCAAAAAGGATTTTGAAAAGAAAAACAGAAAGCGTTTTTTATCCAGAATTGCCACCGGTGATTATGATTTGATAGTCATAGGTCATTCACAGTTTGAAAAAGTACCTATGAGTATTGAAAGGCAGCAAACAATTCTTCAAAGGCAACTTGACGAAATTATCGAGGGTATTTCCGAACTCAAATACCAAAGAGGTCAAAACTTCACCGTAAAGCAGCTTGAAAAGGCTAAAAAGAGCATTCAAGCAAAACTCGATAAATTAAACGACCAAAGCAGAAAAGACGATATTGTGACCTTTGAGGAGCTTGGTGTAGACAGATTGTTTATTGACGAGGCTCACTATTTCAAAAACCTTTTCCTGTATACAAAAATGCGTAATGTCGGCGGTATAGCACAGACAGAAGCACAAAAGTCAAGTGACCTGTTTATGAAAACACAGTATCTTGATGAGATTACAGGCGGTCGAGGTGTAGTATTTGCGACAGGCACACCAATCAGTAACAGTATGGTTGAGCTGTATACAATGCAAAGATATTTGCAGTACAATACGCTTCGCCGACACGATTTACAGCACTTTGATGCTTGGGCGTCAACCTTCGGCGAAACGATAACCGCCATTGAATTAACTCCCGAGGGCTATACTTTAGTAAGACGATAAATAATGCGTTCCTAAATTGAAAATAGGATATCAAAATCGGTTTTGGAACTTCAAGAATTTTTTTGATTTTCTTGAAAAACAGTTCCGCTTTGTACCCCTATTTTCTCCTATTAGTAGAGGGAGTAATACTTTTAATACTAAACAGATTACATAAGGAAAGGAGGTTAAGAGAATGTCAAGGACTTCAAAGATTACAGCACTTTATGAGCGTTTATCAAGAGATGATGACCTTAATGGTGAGTCAAATTCAATAACCAACCAAAAACAATACTTGGAAGATTACGCCCGAAGAAATGGCTTTACGAATATCCGCCATTTTACTGACGATGGTTTTTCGGGTGTGAATTTCAATCGTCCGAGTTTTCAGGAGTTGATTAAGGAAGTAGAAGCAGGAAATGTCGCAACGATTATTGTTAAGGATATGAGCCGATTAGGACGAAACTATCTGCAAGTCGGTTTTTATACGGAAGTTCTGTTTCCACAGAAAGATGTCCGTTTTCTTGCAATAAACAACAGTATCGACAGCAACAATGCTTCTGATAATGACTTTGCCCCGTTTTTGAATATTATGAACGAGTGGTACAGTTAGTAAAAATATTCTATGATAAAGAAAAAATGGATAAAAACATCGAAAAAACAACGATAAAAATACAATAAATCGAATGGTGGAGCATGGCGGCCGGGAGATTTTGTCGAAAGGTGCTATGAGCACCACACCGCATACTTCTGAGGTGAAAATCATGTTATCCACTATTATTCCCCTCAAAGACCTTATCGCAAATTGAGAAAATTAAGAGAAAAGAGAACTATTTGTCTGAAAGCACATATGCGAGATTGACGCTGCTCCGGGGAACAATCCGGCCAAACAACTTTATCATTGAAAAGGTCACGATCCAGTTGAAAGGGTCGTGCCCTTTTTTTGCGCCCAAACGACAGGAGGCAGAACATGAACTTCGATTATTACTATGGCGACGAGAGCAATCAATTTGCTTTCTACCGTATTCCCCGGCAGCTCATTACCGGGGAAGCGTTCAAAAAGTTGTCCACAGACGCAAAACTCTTGTACGGCCTCCTGCTGGACCGCATGGGCCTGTCCGCCAAAAACGGCTGGTATGACGATATGGGGCGTGTGTTCATCTACTATACTCTGGATGAAATACAAGAGGACCTGAACTGCGGCCATGAAAAGGCAGTCCGGCTCCTGGCAGAGCTGGACACCGGCAAGAAAGGCTTCGGCCTCATTGAGCGGGTCAAGCAGGGGCAGGGCCGCCCCACTAAGCTCTATGTCAAACGCTTCACCACCCGCACCATACTGCCGCAACCCGCTGCGCCGCAAGACATTCCCAGACTTCCGATTTTCGGAAGTCAAGACTTCGGAAAATCAGAAGTCAAGAGTTCCGAAAAACAGAAGTCAAGACTTCCGGTTATCGGAAGTGCAGACTTCCGAAAATCGGACGCAAGTTATATTGAATCTAATCAGACTGATCTCAGTCAGCTTTATCCATCTATCCATCCATCTGCCACAGTCCCGGAGAGCAGATGGATAGATCGAAGCGAGTGCCGGAGAGAAGTGCAAGAAGCAATCGAATTTCCCCTTCTCTGCCAGCAGTTTGGTTATGAGGACGTGGAAAGCGTGACAGAGCTGATCGTGGACACGCTATGCAGCACCCGGCCTACCTTTCGCATTGGAGGGGCGGAAATGCCGGCCGAGCAGGTAAAAGGGCGGCTGCAAATGTTGGACAATGGCCATTTGGAATATGTGTTTGACTGCATGAGACGCAACACAACAGAGATACGTAATATCCGCGCCTATCTGTTGACCGCCCTATATAACGCGCCAGTCACAATGAGCCCCTATTATCAGGCGGCAGTCCAGCATGACTTTTCCTATCCACAGCGGGAATGAACAGGAGGAGTAGTCCTTATGAGCCGTTATAAAACAAAAAACTACTCCAACCGCCGGGAATACCTGGACTGGCTGGCGGAGAGGTACGGCGTGGACAGGGCCGATGTTGTGCTGCTGTCCTCGATCCTGGGGACCGACCAGGACTTTGACGGCCTCCCGTCCACACTGGCCGACCTGTCCGCCGCCAAGCACACCCAGGGGGCGGTTTTCCCCACGGATCGTCCCAAACGAGCAAAACTCCCCTCAAATTGAGGGAAGTTTTCAATAAAACGCCACGACATAAAGGAGGAAAACGACTATGGCAGACCCCAAGAAAAACCCTTTGATCGGAGCGTTCCGCGCCCCGGTCCCCGGCGCGCCGCCGGACACACCCGCGCCTCCAGAGGCGGGAAAACCGCCTGCCGCTGGAGCCGCCAAGCCTATCGACGAGAAGAAAGGACAGGAGGCCCCCAAGGCCCCTGTGAGCACTACTCCCAAGCCCGCTGATGGGAAGAAGGAGCCGGAGGCTCCCAAGGCCCCTGCGGACACCTCTGCCAAGCCTGCCGATGGGAAAAAGGAGCCGGAGGCCCCCAAGACCCCTGCGGGCACTACTCCCAAGCCTACTGATGGAAAGAAGGAGCCGGAGGCCCCCAAGGCTCCCGCAGACCCCCTCACCAAGCCTGCCGATGGGAAGAAGGAGCCGGAGGCCCCCAAGGCCCCCGCAGACACCTCCGCCAAGCCTGCCGACGAGAAGAAGGGACAGGAAGCCCCCAAGGCCCCTGCGGACCCCTCTGCCAAGCCTGCCGACGGGAAGAAGTCCCCTGTGTCTGATCCCAGTAAGCCCAAGGACGAAAAGGAGCAGGAGCCACGATCCCCCGATCTGCGTTTCGTTGCCCTCTCCAAAATCAAGCCTTTGCCCGGCACCTACGTCAGGGACGAGCCCCGGAAGGATTACAGTGGCCTGATCGCAGATATTAAGAAAAACGGCCTGCAAAAGCCTATCATTCTCCGCCAAAGTGAGAAAGAGGGCGAGTTCCAGCTGGTAGACGGCTTCCATCGCTGCAAAGCGCTAGAGCAGGCGGGGATGCTGGAGGTCCGGGCAGATGTGTACGAAATGACCTTAACTCAGGCAAACGAATACCGCAAGGGGCACCGGGATAAGCCGCTCATGCCGGTCCCCGGCAAGCTGCTCCCCTATCCCCCAGAGGAGCCCGCCAAGGCAGACAAGGCTCCGGAGCCCCCTGCTGGGAAGGAGCCGGAGGATGAGGAACTGCCCAAAGATCTGAAAATCCCCCTGACCAAGGAGGGCCAGCCGGAGACGGTCACGACCATGAAGGTGGCAAACATCCGGCCCTTTGAGGGGCACCCCTTCGCAGTCCGCGACAATAAGGATATGTGGGACCTGGTGGACAGCATCAAGAAATTCGGTGTGCTGGAGCCGGTCATGGTCATCCCCCATAAGGACGGCGGCTATGAGATGGTCTCCGGCCACCGCCGTATGCGCGCCTGCCAGTTGGCCGGGATCGAGGATATTCCTGTTATCGTCCGCAATCTGGATCGGGACGAGGCCATCATTTCCATGGTGGACTCCAACCTCAAGCGGGAGGAGATCAGCCCCATGGAGAAGGCCCGCGCCTACCAGATGAAAACCGACGCCATGAAACGGAAGATGGGCCGCCGCACCAAGGAGGAGATCGCGCAGGACGAAGCTATGGGTATCAAGCGCATGAGTGCCGACGAGGAGCTGGCCCAGCAGGTGGGCGAGAGCCCCGCCACGATCCAGCGGTACAAGACCTTGAATAAACTGGTCCCGGAACTCCAGGACCTGGTGGACAAGGGGAAGATCCCGGTCAACACCGGGGCGGATATTGCCCAAATGAAGCCCAAGGAGCAGAAGGTATTGGCGGACGCCATCCAGAAGGAGGATAAAGTCCCCTCCGGCACCAAGGCCAAAGAGTTGAAGAAGGAGAGCCAGGCCGGCAGTCTGACCACTGAGAAGATCGAGCAGGCCGTAGCCCCCACCAAGCGGGAGGAGACACCTCCGCTGAAGGTCACAATGCTGGAGGAGGATCTGCGGCCCTTCTTCCCTGACAAGCGCACCACTATCCCGGACGTGAAACAGGGCATCCTGGAGGGCTTGAAACTGCGTCAGACGGTCATGGAGCGCCAAAAGGCCAAGGCCGCGGCGGGAAAAAACGTAAAAAAGGCTGAGACGCCGGTGAGGTGAACAGGATGAGCGGAAAACGAATGTGCCAGAGCTATGAGATCATCGACAGCCGCCGGGTGGGAAATACCGAGGTAGTGCTGGGGTACAGCCCCACGGAGGTCTCCCCCTACGTCACCTGGAAGTGTTACGCCTACGATAATTTCCAGGGGTACAACTATGGCCGTTACTTCGGAGATGAGCAGGCCGCCCGGAAGAATATGAAGCAGCGGGTGGATGAACTCAGGGAGGAGCTTCCGCCCGGACACCCGGACTGGAAGCCCCGGCAGCACAGGAAAGACCCCGGCATGGAGCGGTAACGTACCATGTTCGGGGCTTTTTTCATATTCAAATGTTCCCTCAATTTGAGGGGACTTTCCAGGGAGGTGTGAAAAATCGACTTTCAAGAGCGTATGGAACGTGTGCGGGCGCTGACGGATCAACTGGAGGCCGGTATCACCGACCTGTTCCAGAGCGACCAGTACGCGGCCTATCTGCAATCCCTCTCCAAACTGCACCATTACAGTTACGGCAATATTTTTCTCATTAAGCTCCAGTGTTCGCACGCCTCCATGGTGGCGGGGTATGGGGACTGGAAACGGAAATTCGGCCGTCATGTCAAGGCGGGCGAGACCGGCATCACCATCCTGGCCCCTTGCCCTTACTGGGCGCGGGATGAGGTGGAGGAGACCGGCCCGGACGGGCAGACCATCAAGGAACAGAAATGGGTGAAAAAAACTGGTTTCACCACGGCTATTGTGTTTGATGTCAGCCAGACCGATGGGCGGGAACTCCCCAGCCTGGGCGTTGAGGCCCTGACGGGCACCGTGGAGGGCTATGAAAAACTGCTGTCCGCCTTAAAAGCCATCTCCCCCGTCCCTATCAGCGAGGGCCTCCTGCCGCCGGGCGTCCATGGGGCGTACTACCACGCGGAACAGAGGATCACCCTCAGCCCCGGCATGAGCGAGGCCCAGACCATCAAAACGCTGGTCCATGAGATCGCCCACGCCAAGCTGCACGCCCTCCCGGTGGAGGGCGGGATCATTGTAGGGGCCCATGAGAAGGACCGGCGCACCCGCGAGGTGGAGGCGGAGAGCGTGGCCTATACCGTCTGCCAGTACCTGGGCCTGGACACCAGCGACTACTCCTTCGGTTACATTACCGGGTGGAGCAGCGGCAGAGAACAAAAGGAGCTGCGCGCCTCCCTGGAGTGTATTCGCAATACCGCCGCGGAACTGATCGACGGCGTTGAGAGCCGCTGCCTGGACCGTCCGCCCCCGGAGCCTGTGCCGCAGAGCCAAAAGAGGTGTACCAAGGGCAGGAAGAAGCGGGCCCGGACCTCAAAAGTCCCCTCAATTTGAGGGGAGATTTCCAAAACCATTCGAGGAGTGAAGCAGCATGGAACATAACAGCCGGATGAAGGAGATCACCGGCAATCTGAAACAGGATGTAAAGGATCTGCTGGGCGAGAGCGCCAGCCTGTTCACCGGCTTTTTCAAACGAGGAGCCTGTACGGTCCGGGCGGTGGCGGACAAGTGGAAAGCATTTGCCCACGATATTTCCGCCGCTGTGGACGACCTGATGAAGCCGCCCTTCGCGGAAGGCGGCCCGGAGGCCCCAATGGTCAACCTGGATTCGGAGGGCGAGCCTATTGTGACCATCACGGAGAGCATGGATGAGCGTTTCCCCACCGGCAAACAGATGTCTCTCTCCCAAGCGGAGGAGTATGTACGCCAGGTGGATCAGGAGTACCGGGAGGCTGAACGGACGCCGCAGGCGGTCAAGGTGAAAATCGACTATATGAAAGACGGCCGGACAGACCGCTACTGGCTCCCTCTGGAGATCGGGGCGGGCGGCTCCCTGCTGGAACAGATGCAGACCCATATCAGTGCATACCAAGACGGGCGGGCACGGGTAAACCAGTTATTTCAGAGTGTGCCGCAGGAATACCGCACGGTTTTACAGGAAGAATTGACGCCTTTTATCCATCAAAGTGTCGATGAGCTCTCACTCGGCCTTCTCCCCTGTTTCCAGCGCCATTGTCAGGCGGCGGATCTGGGAAAGCAGATGGAGGAGCAGGCGGCCCTTCTGCCGGAGGGGGAGCAGGAAGCATTTCGCTCCGCTGTTCAGCAGATCATGAAACGCCTGCATGAGTCCATCAATATGGGAAAAACGCAGGAACAGCCCGCAGTCCAGCGGGAGGCCCCTTCTGTGGAGAGCCTATTGTCTCCGCAGGAGGACATGACGCAACCACCCCAGGAGAGGGAGGCGGGACCCGCCCCGCGCAGCCCGTCCGTAAAGGTCCGTCTGCAACAGCTTAGAAAAGACAGAAGGCCGGCACCCGCTGTTACACAAGTCGAAATGGCTCCTCCTGAGCCCGGCAGACCTGCCAAAAGCGAGTATGACGCCAGACGGATGCAATGGGAGGCTCAGGAACGTGCCATCCCAAAGCCAAAGGCCAGGCGGCCCAAACCGCGAAAAGGCCCGGAACGTTGAGGGCAGAGCGATGGAACAGCAGGAACTTTACCGCTATTACTCCACCCAGCGGCCCGTGGACATAGGGACCTATCCCAAGGACCCGGATAACCCCCTGACGGGCTTTCTCAATTACGATGAGCGTACCAGCGTGGAGCACGGCGCGTTCCGGGCCTGGGGGGAGGTCATTTACCGCTCCCCCCTTACCCCGGATCAAATATATCAGTATGAACTGCGGCCATCCAGGGATAACCCCGATGTGCGCCGGACAATGGCGGAGTAGGCCCAGGTGGTGGGCACCTGGGAGGTGCGGAATCATATCCCGGAGAGCAGACGCCTGGCCCAGTATGTCCATCCCGGTAAGTTTGTCGCGGGCAAGCGCGTCACCCCGGAGGCGCTTGCCAGACAATACCGGCTGGCCCAAGACTATCCCTTTGTTTACACCCGCGGCCTGCGGCCTAAAAAGTCCCCTCAAATTGAGGGAAGATAACAGGAGGACGTTATGTATCACATCAACGCAAGCAAGGAACGGCTCAAAGCCGTGGAAATTCTGACGGTGCCCGGCCTGTTCACGATCCATCGGGTGGACCGTGCCACACTCCCCCCGTGGATGCACCTCTATGAAATGCAGAGCGACCCCAACGACTGGAGCCAGCCCTGCCTGCTGGGGCGGCATATCACGGTGGAGCACTTCGGCACCGTGCTCACCGCCAGCCCTCTCCCTCTGCCGCCCAGCGGCTATCTGGACCTGGCCCCCGGCGACTTTGATGACCGTCATGGCGAGGAATACCTGACAGCGTGGGAGTTTGAAGCCAAGTATCTGGACCCGGACTACCAGCCGCCCCCGGCCGTGCGCCCGGAACAGCGGCGGCACAGCCGGGCAAGGATGGTGCAGCCGGTAAGATGAAAGAGGCAAATATTAAATTGTTCCCTGTTTTGGACAGATTGTGCGGCCAGACCACCCCCTCCACCCCCGCCAGTTTCCGCCCGGACCTCTGGACACTCCAGGCGGCTGTGTCGGAATACGAGATGGAGGAGCGGACCTTCTACTGGCTCCCCCGTTCCGGCGGAGGGCTGTGTGTCCGGGAACGAGATGTGTTCCTTCGCGGCTCCCACGGCCACCGGGTATGGACCAGCCAGCGCCCGGAGGCCGGAGAGGAGGCATACTGTGTCGTCCTCAAGGGCAGGGACCGGGACAGCCCCACGGGGGATATACGCTCCTTCGATTTTTCCGCACACCTCCGCCGGTTAAAAAACACGGCGATGGAGGCCAAAGCCGTGGAACTGGTCTTTTATTCTGGGCGGCGGTTTTCCATGGAGCCGGAACGGTACAGGGCGGCCATGGAAGATTTGTTTTGGGCGTATGGGACGCTCCGGCACATCCGGTATCTGCCTGAAAGTGAGGAAGCCCTGGTCCGCACGATCATGCTGGAGCATCGGTATCAAAAGGGCTGGACGCCGAAAAAGGACCGGGCGCCGCCCAGCGGCCAGGTCAGATAGGGAGGTGAATTGCAGTATGGCAAAAAAATCGTTTTATGAGATCGGTCCCAGTGAAGGATATCTTCGGAAGGGCTCTTACCTGGAGGTCAGGCGGCAGATCAACTACCGGGGCGACAGGGCCGACTTCAAGCCGTTCCTGAATGTCCCGGTCAAGGACCTGGAAAAGCAGTTAAAGGAAAGCCAGGCGGAGGAAAAGAAAGTCTTTGAGGAGATGAAGAAGGCCGTCACCGCCTGGGATGAGCATGGGGCGCAGACCCTTCTCCTGCAAAAAGCAATCGAATATCTGAAAACGCCGGAGGTCACGCACACCCGCAATGAGTGGCAGAGGCACAAGGACGGCTCCTGGGAGATCAGCAACCTGGTCTATAAAATGACATTCAACATCGTCAAGTCTGGTGATGAATGGAAATTGACCTGGGAGTTGTCCTACACGGCCCCCGGCCTGTCTCAGGGGTATTGGGGCTATACCCGGAGCCCCAGGGAACGCATTGAGTACGAGGGCAGCAAGAAGTACAAGACCATGGAGGGGGCCCAGAAGTACATCCAGAGCAAATTTGACCAGTATGCGCCGTGCTTTGAATCCCTGTCCCCGCCCATCCCGGCGGAGGCAAAGGAGTTGTTTTGTGTCAACGGCCAACTCCTGCAAGGATATTCGCTCCAACCCCCGGTCCCGCAGAAGGATAAGGTCACGCTGGAGGACCTGCTGAACTGCCTGGAGGACGGCGATATGGCCGGACCATCGGAGGCGCAACCCGTCTCCGGTGAGCCGGCCCCTCCAGCGGAGGAAAAACCCCAGGCGGGGCCGCCCCTCCCGGTCCAGGTCCAGGCACAGACGGCGGACGGGGGGAAACAGGAGCCGCCTCCGGCCAAAGCCACCCGCCCAGCCGTCAGGAAAAAGCCGCTGCATAAAAAGCGGCTGGCTATGGCGCGATAGGGGGCGGCTATGGCATATACGCATATTGATCCTGGACGGGAAATTGAAATTTCTACCCGCCTGTATTCCAGTAAAGACCAGGACCGCATTACGGAACTGGTCAAGCTGCCACGCACAGAGTTAGGAGAACTGGAGGAGGCCAGTGTGGCGCGGGAGAAAGCGATCTTCTCAAAATTCTCCGAAATTGAGGCCGAATGGCTGAAACAGGCGGCGGAGACCGCCGCCATCCGCAAGGCAAAGCAATATCTGATGGCCCTGCCTGTCAATCATACCTCCAATCAGTGGAAAAAAGACCAATATGGAAATTATGAACGCAGCAACAGGGTCTATAAGATGACGTACCGCTTCTATGACCGCACCCACTATGACCGGACCAAGCAGGAGACCGTGACGGACGCATGGTATTTATCCTGGCATCTCCATTATAATACCATCTGCAATCCAACCCCGGACCTCACCGGGGACGGCTGGCAGCTCGCCGGGCAAAGCGACAAGAGATTTACCGAGAAGGCGGATATGGAGCGTTATCTGCAAGGCAGGATCAAAGCCTACGCCCACCTGTTTACGGAGGTCTCCCCGCCCATCCCAAAGGGACAGGAGGGCCGTTTCTCCGTCAATGGCGTATTACTCCCCGGCTATACGGTGGAGGCTTCCCTGGAAGAACGGGTGGAAGAAATGCTTTCCTTTCTGGAGGACGACCCGGCCCTGCTGGAGGAGCCGCTGTCCTCCGGCCATCAAGACACACCACAAGAGGAGGAGCCGACTATGGCACAGAAGCTGCATACCACGCCTTTGAATCAGCACCGAAACCGGGAGAGTGTTCAAAAGCTGGAGACCGCCCGGAAGGGGCCCAAGAAACCGCCCCGCCGGAAAACGGCCCCGGTACGGTGACAGCGGCACAAGCGCCGCTGTCCGCGCCAGCATGGCATTTTGACAGCAAAATGCCGCTGGTCAGGGGCTCCGCCCCTGATACCCCCACGCCGCCGAAAGTCCCCTCAATTTGAGGGGACTTTTTTCCGGGGGCACAGCCCCCATCCCCCGCACAACACCAACGCATATCCATTTGATATGCGCTATTTGATACCTGAACTGGAGGTGAACAGATGATTGATAAAAAAATGTACGAGACCCGGCTTCTGGAGTGGACCCTGCAACGCCTGTTTGGTGAAACGTCCTATCATGTGGAGAGAAGCCCGTGCCGGGGAAAATTCCGGGGCCATAACGATTATTCCATCGTGTTCGGGAGCGGACGGAAACTGTTTATCAGCCAGGACCAGCGGAATTACCTGAGCGGCCTGCGGAAACAGGTTGGCCTGATCCAGCATTTCCGTGACCACCAGGCCGAGAATACAGAAAAAATCAAAGCCGCGCTTGCCGCCCACGACACCCCCTTCTGTGATGCCGCAGTGGAGATCGTTCCATACAACGGCTCGACCGATTTGGTGGTTTATGGCGTCGTGATCCTCACCCACCAGAGCGGCGCCCAACTTCTTTACCGGGAGACTGCGATGCACTTCTATCTGGTAGACGGAGAAAAGCATGGATATTCCTTTGACAAATGTATAGCCCACCTGCTGAAAGACGCCTGTGGAGAGCGGGCTTATTGCAAGGAGTTTCCCCTGAAAACTCCACCGCCAGAGCCGGAAAAGAGGCCGCAGCATCGGAAAGGAGGCCCGGTCCGATGAAACCCTATAAAACCATCACCCTGCGGCTGGATGCCGCCCACTACGTCCGGCTGACGGAGACCGCCCGGACTGCTGGGCTCAAGATCGAGCCCATGCTCCGTCAACTCATTATGGGCGTCAATCTCCGCCCACGGCCCCCCGATACCTACGCCGCCCTGCTCCGGGAATTGAACGCCATCGGCAATAATGTGAATCAACTGGCTTATCAGGCCAACGCCAGAGGCGAGGCCACCCAGGAGGAGATACGGGAGGCGGCGCGGCTGGTCCGTCAGGCGGTCCGGCTGGTCCGGGACACGCTGTAATGGCCTACACCAAGATTTTAGTCATTCACAACCGCCTGGACAAATGCGTGGGCTATACCCAGGACCCGGAAAAGACCTCCCTGGAGGCCGCCATCGACTACGCCCTGGACCGGGAGAAAACGGAACAGACCTGCTACGAGACCTCCATCAACTGCGACCGGGAGAGGGTCTATGCCGACATGATGGACACCAAGCGGCGCTGGGGCAAGGAGGGGCGGAAACGAAAGGGCTACCACATCATCCAGTCCTTCGCCCCCGGCGAGGTGACGCCGGACCAGGCCCATGCCGTGGGCGTGGAGTTTGCCCGGCGCCTGCTGGGGGACCGCTATGAAGCCATCGTTTCCACCCACCTGAACAAAGCGCATTTACATTCGCATATCATTTTTAATTCCGTCTCCTTTGTGGATGGGGCCATGTACCGGGACCAACTGAAGGACTACTACGGCGGGGACGGCGTGGGCATCCGGGGAACCTCAGACGCCATCTGCCGGGAACACGGGCTGTCTGTCATTGAGCCCGTTGCCCCGCTGAAAGGGAGGCCAATGAGCCGAGCCGAGTGGGAGGCGGCCAGACAGGGCAAGTCCACCGTGCGGGACCTGATCCGCCGTGATGTGGACGAAGCCATCCGGCAAGCCTACACCTACCAGTCCTTCCTCAGCCAACTGCGGCGGATGGGGTATCAGGTAAAAACCGGCCCCAAAGTCAAGTACACCGCTATCCTTCCCCCCGGTGGAAAAGGGTATATCCGTCTGGACAGCCTGAAAGACGGCTATACCGAGGCGGACATACAGGCCAGGCTTGCCGCCGTCCGCTCCGGCGAGGCCCCGCCGGACACTCCCCCCACTACTTTTTTCCATCTGCTGGAGCCGGGCCGCCGGTATCGGGTGCGAGGCAGGATGCCCCGCCGCCCAAGGAAACTCACGGGCTTTCAAGCCCTCTGCTTCAAATACCTCTGCCTGCTGGGGGCATACCCGAAACGCCGTCCGGGAAACCGGGCGGCGTTCTCCATGCGGGAGGAACTGCTGAAACTGGACCGCTATCAAGAGCAATTCCGGTATCTCCGTAAAAACCACATCGAGACAGCGGCCCAGCTCTCCATGCAGTATGACGCGATACAGGCGGAGATGGACGCCCTCACAGAACGGCGCGGACAGTTATACCGGCAGAAGCGGCGGGGAGACGGAGGCGGGGAAATCCAGGCAGAGATTGAACAAATCACCACACACCTGCGGGCGCTGCGCCAGGACTTGAAGTTATGCGCCCGCATTGAGGGCGACATCCCCAAGGTCCGGGCGGCGGTGGAAGCCCAGCGCCCAGACCATGTAAGGAGGCGTCCTTATGAAAAAACTGCTCCACGCGGACCTGACCGCCATTTTGGGATTGATACCGCTCTATCAGCCCACCGAGGCAGGGAGCCTTGAATTGGATCTGCTCAAACTGCAACAGGGCGGCGTGGCGGATTATCTGTTTCTGGCCCGGCGTGAGAGGTCCTGGCTGTTTGACCCGCCCCGTGTCTATGAGCCGGGCAGTTATGAAAATCTGTGCTGGCTGGCCTTTCAGGACCGGGCCGGGTGGCCGGTGCTCGCCCTCTTCCTTCATGTGGAGAAGTTTATGGGCGGACAGCCCTGGGGGAGCGTGACCCTGCTGGACTATCGGGGGGCGGCCCGCGACGTGGAGGCGTTTTCCGCCCTTACCGGGCCCCAGCGGAAGCGGCGCTTGAAGTTGCTGAGAAAGCGGTATCTCCAAAAAGTTCAGTATTGTTCCATTTTGGAGGTCATTCAATATTTGAAAACCGGGAGGTGAAGAAAATGGATAACAGCGGTGAAGTGGCTGACCTGATGGTAAAGGAGAGCATCCAACTCACCGAGGCTGCTGTTAAAATGCTGGCGGCTGGGAGCAAAAACCTGGCCGCCTTTCTGCTGGCCCTGTCCCAAAACAACAAAAAACTCTACGGCAAGGCCAACATGGCCCGGTTGCTTCAAACGGGCCGGGAACTCAAGACCTTTCACATCAAAGAGAGCGACCTGGAGGACTTCCGGGCCTACGCCAAGAAAAATGTGCTGTTCTCCGTGATTAAAGATACCCGTTCCACCAGCGGGATCGTGGATCTTGTGACCAATGTGGACTATGTGCCGCTGGTCAACCACTATCTGGAACAGAGGGGCTACCCGGCCCCCGCCAAAGAGCAAGAGGAAGAAGCGCCAAAAAAAGCCGCCCCCCGCGCTCGGCCAGAGCACTCCTCACCACAGCGCGGGAGTGGCTCGACAGCCAGGCAGACGAGGAGTACGGATACGAGGACGACGGAGACTACTGAGAAACCATCCGTCAAGTCCCGCCTGGAGGCCCTGCGGGCGGCGTCGGAAGGGATGCGGGAGACTGGCAGGGCCCCACAGGTCAAAGGAAAAACTGTACCAAAATCAAGATGAATATGTTTTAGGAGGAACATCATTATGGCAAATTTGGAAGCAATCATCGCTGAAAAGTCCCAGCAGGACACCCAATGGAGGGCGGAAATGCAGGCGGACCGGGAGAACACCATCTCCCTGCAAGATGCCGGAGTGGAGGAGATTACCAGCAATCCGGAACTGTATGTGAAGTACCTGGATATGCAGGGGGATAACCCAACATACAGCGCAGGCAACATCGCCCTGGTCATGTTCCAGGACCCGGAGGCCACCGTATTCGGTACGGCGGAACGGTGGAAAACCCTGAATCGGGGCGTGATAGACCAAGAGCGAAGCAAAGGAGTCAAGATTTTTGCCCGGAATACCCTGGGCCGGGGGTATCGTCTCACAGACGCCTACGACATCCGCCAGACCCAGGGACGCGAACCGAAGAAAGTGCAGTTGAGGGATGACAGCAAGGAAATGAGCATTGCCCTGCGCGCCATCCTCAACTACTCCGTCGTTCCCGTGGCCACCGACCACGACCTGCCCGTGGCCGCCTACTATGACAGCAAAAATATGGAGCTGGCCGTCAATCCCGCTTTCTCAGACAGCGAGGCATTTGCGGCCATCGCCGCTGAGGTGGCCCACTCCCGCATCCACGCCAAGGGGGCCAACCCAAACTATGACCATGAGGAGGTGGACCTGGACGCCCAGAGCATTTCCTACATCCTGTGCCGCCAGTTTGGCATCAAGCGGGACACGCCGGACCTGTCCCGTCTGGAGGAGCTGTACGAGGGCTGGGACCCCCAGCAGCGGCGGAGCGCCCTGGACCAAATTCAGGGGATGAGCAAGCAGTTCGGCGGCTCCATTGAACGGAACATCACCCCCCAGCAGAGAAGCCGCATCCCGCCCCAGCGCCACAGCCGGTAAGGCCGCAGACCGGGGGCGTCTCCCCGTGGGGGAGACTAATCCGCCCGCCGTCCCCCGTCAAGGCCGGGCGATTGCCGGGGCAATCGCCCGCGAGCCGCCCAGTCTGCGGACTGGGCGGGCCTTGACCGGGGCCGTCCGCCGGATTATGCGGTCTCCAAGGGGAGGACGCCCCAAAAGCCGCCTAACGGCGGCTTTTGCCAGTGTGGGGAACGGGTGCGGCTCCCGCGGCCTCTCCGCAGACGGGGCTCGCCGCTCAAAAGTCCCCTCAATTTGAGGGGACTTTTGGCCCCCAGGTTTCCCGTTGCCTGTTTCCACTCCGCATGATATAATTATTCTCATAGAATTTATCTCATACAATTTCTCTGAAAGGCAGGTGACTGCATGAGCGGAAACGCTTTATTAGACCGTATTGACGCATACGCCCAGGCTATACGGGAGCGCCGCCCCCTCACCCCGGACGAGGTGAAGGAGCTGGACGCCTACTTCCGCATCGGCATGACTTATACCTCCAACGCCCTGGAGGGCAATTCCCTCACCCTCTCTGAGACCAAGGTGCTCCTGGAGGACGGTATCACCGTGGGCGGCAAGCCCATCCGGGACTGCTACGAGGCCACCGGCCACGCCAGGGCCTATGACTATATGCTGGAGACCGCCAGGGGCGGGCCCCTGCAATTCCAGGAGGAGGATATACTCCACCTGCACGCCCTGTTCTACGGCGGCGTTGACCCGGAGCACGCCGGACGCTACCGGGAGGGCCAGGTGTTCATCACCGGCACGGAATATATCCCGCCCACGGCGGAGGAGGTGCCGGGCCTTATGGCCGGGCTGGTAGAGGATCTGAACAAACGGAAGGACGCCACGCACCCGGTCCTGCTGGCCGCCTACGCCCACCGGAGGCTGGTGGACATCCACCCCTTCCGGGACGGCAACGGGCGCACCGCCCGGCTCCTGATGAATCTGATCCTGGTAAACAGGGGCTACTGTGTGGTCTCCATCCCGCCCATCCTGCGCCATGACTACATTACCGCGCTCCAGCAGGCCCAGCGGGCCCAAGGCCCCAGCGACGCCGCCTTTATCAAACTCATTTGTGAGTGTGAACTGGAGGCCCAGAAGGATTACTGCCGGATGTTCCGCATCAAACTCCCGGAGCGATAACCCGTAAGTCCCCTCAATTTGAGGGGACTTTTTTCTTTGCCCGGAAACTCCCATCAATTTGATGGAAGTTTTCGGGCCATTTTTGATCGAAGGAGTTGACCCACATGAAGAAACGCGCCGTGCCCCTGTTTCTGGCGGTGCTGACCGCCTGTGCCCTGGCCTGCCCGGCGCTGGCCGCCGAGGCGCCCTCTCCCGAAGCCACCCCCTCCGTACTTTACCCAGTAGAGGTTTTGGAGTACACGGAGGGAGACCGGGCCGAGCCCAGGATCAGCAAGACCTACGAACTCTCTCCTATGGATGATCCGGCCCTCATCCCCACCGGGGACTTTGAGCGGTCCGGCTGCCTCTATACCCTGCTGGATATTGTCAAGGAGGACCAGACGGAGACGGACAGCAAGTATTACACCGAAACCGTGACCCTGGACAGCAAGAGCAAGGACATGGAGGAGATCATGCCCCTGCTGGCCGCCACCTGTGAGGCCGTCACGGAGGACGGCTATACCGGCCTCCTCACCCTGGACACCGCCAGTATCCAGGTGGAGGCGTCCGGCTATGCCACGTCCACCCGGAACGTCTCCGCCACCCGCAGTTATCCCAATCTCTCCGAGGCGGATGTGTCCCTGGTGCCCAAGTCTATTGAGGACAGCGGGCGCACCCTCACCCTGGCGGATGTTCAATGGCAGGAGGCCGGGGGCTTCTACAACGCCGCCGCCACCTATACCGGCACCGCTTCCAGCAAATACGCCACCGGCTACACCGTCACGGCGGACTACGCCGGAGAAGTGACCAAGACTACCAGCGGGACCGTGCTCTATACCGCCGTTTTCGGCCTGGCAGAGGAGCAGGAGGCCGTAACCGCTATCCCACAGCCTGCCGCGGAGGGCGGCGGCTTTGACTGGCGCTGGCTGCTGGTCCTGCCCGCCGGGGCGGGCGTTGTCGGCCTGGTATTCCTGGGCCGCTTTCTGCTTCAAAAGTACAAATCCAAGAAAGAGTGGAAGGAGTACAACAAATGAGGCTGAAAACCCTTTGTCTGGCTGCCCTCATACTGGCGGCCGTCTGCGTCACCCCGGCCAGCGCCCTGGAATACACCATGGACGCCCCGGACGATTACCTGTTTGCCCGGCCCACCAGCGATACCACCATCTATGAGCATGAGGACCCCAACGTGGACCGGAGCAAAAATACAGCCCTGATCCCGCCCGGCTTCGGCACACCCACCAGTTACCTCCCCGGCTCCGGCACAGCCCTGACCCCTAATCTGGTCCCCGGAGCCCTGGACGGCGGCGGTTTGGTCTCCCAAGTGGGGAGTGTCACATACCCTGCCGTTGATACGGGCTCCGGCTGGACCGGGACTACCGCCACAGGCTGGACGGATGTGACCAGCGATCTCTATTACTCCGGCGGGCACCTGGGCACCCTCAAAATTCCCGCCATCGGTTTGAGCGTCAAGGTTTACGAGGGCACGGACAGCAAGACCTTAGCCAAGGGCGCGGGCCACTTCGAGGACACCAGCCTGTGGGATGGCAACTGCTGTATCGCCGGGCACAACCGGGGCGTCCGGGATGACTTTGGAGACCTGCACACTCTGGAGCCAGGTGATACCATTACCTGGACTACCAAGCTCGGCACCCGTACCTATGAGGTGGTCAGCGTCCAGAAGGTAAAGGAGACGGACACCAGAGGCACCGCCGCCACCACGGATAACCGCCTGACCTTGTTTACCTGCGTCCGGGACCAACGGGCCTACCGTTGGCAGGTCCAGGCCGTGAAATTTGAGGCGTCAAAACTTCCCTCAATTTGAGGGGACTTTTGACGCCCATTTTTTTGTGCCCGAAAATCCCCAATTTTAATATTTAGATCAGTTTCTCAATTATCGGAAGGAGACGGTGATTTTTATTCATGGCCTCCTTCTGACCATTTTAAAGGAGGCATCCATGAAAAAACTGATATCCCTGTTCCTGGCTTTAGTAACCATACTCGGTATCCTGCCCACGGCGGCCTTCGCGGCCAGCTCTGAGGAGGAGGCTCTGGGCGAGGTCGATATCTACAACGGTGACTATGAGCTGGGCTACCTCTCCATCAACGGCGCGGTCAGAAAACAAAAATACACCTACTTTTTGTACGAATCCAATGATGGAACTCAAAAGGAATCTCCTGCGTACTGCGTCAACCCGAACCAGTACGGCGTACCCCAGACCGTAGGGCCCGGCGAGAGCATCAAATATCTAGCCGAAGAAAAGGCCAGCGACCCCAAGGTGGTGGGCATCATCTCCAACGGCTACCCCCATCGGAGCCTGGGAGAGCTGGAGCTGGACAATAAGTACCAGGCGTATTATGCCACCAAAATGGCATTGTGGTGCTACCTGATGCCGGATTGGAATATCGCTGACCTCAAAGTTGCGCCGGGGCTCACCGGCTCCGAGCTGGACATCGGCAACCGCATCCTGGCCGCCGCCAAGGACATCTACA
>OLJW01000196.1_pt1 | contig 92979 bp, 89 predicted proteins | sample 1603411 | NCBI WGS metagenome assembly OLJW01 (sample SAMN04168659, study PRJEB22393) | human gut metagenome | biome: human gut microbiome; feature: stool | host: Homo sapiens | collected 2014-05-12 | reverse complement strand
CATCAGGAACCTTTCCAATGCCGTCATGGTGACGACCAGATCACTGGTGATCTGCCGGATCTCCTTTGCCTTAAATGACCGGTATTCCATCATTCTGGCTAGCGACTGTCTCGACGTGATATTAAAATACAGGAATGTCTCCCCATCGATCCTTTTTTCCTGAAACGGCAGAAGTCCGTTGATCCTGTTTTCCGACAGCATCCGCAGCGCATAGGATCCCCCGATCTCTTTTTCCGGGTGCAGTACCATGTAATTTCGGTTCATTTCTCGTTTAAATTCTGTTTTCATCAGTCATCGATCCTGTCTTTTATTTTCTTCAAGGCGTCCTGCTGCCGCAGAAAAGTCTCCGGGTGGATATCCGCCCGCTCTATATGAAGACTCCAGTCCCCCGCCGCCGCGTCACCTTCTGCCGTCAGCGCTCCCAGATTCAGATGGAGCTCATATGCTCCCAGATAAAGCCTTGGGTTCCCCATCTGGCTTCCCTCCTGCTCAAAAGAATCTATCGTTTTTTTCTCATTGACGTTATTTCTGGCCCGCTCCAGTGTTTCCTCCAGGATCATACTGCCAGTCACCGTATCATGGACCGTGTAGGCATATCGGATAAATGCCGCCAAGGATAGTAAGACCACCGAAAGAATTATGGATGCCTCTACCGTTATGCTGGCGCTGTAATATTTCTTTATGCAAGTCGTCTTTCTCATATCATCCTCATAAGCACCATCCACAGTGACGCAGGTAAAAGAAACGGCAAAAACGGCAGCCGCAGTTTTCGGATATTTTCCCTTCCAGTTCCGATCTGTGCGCCGACCATTATCGCAAGCCCAAATATTCCGCAGAAAATCTGCCCGGAGATCAATAACATCACACACTCCTGCCACCCAAGGAAAAATCCGGATACAATAAAAAACCACCCGTCGCCCTCACCCAGGAGCCCCCTTGTCAACATTCCAATCAGCAAAAGCATAATTCCAGGAATCATCGCCAGAACGATCTCCCCCGGAAGCCGTTCCTTCCATATGCAGGTTATGATCCCTACTGCCGCTCCGCCCGCCAGTACCTCCAGGCTGATGCTTCTCGTTCTGAGATCCTGCCAGGCTGCGGTTCCTAAAAAAACAAAAAACAGATTCATTCTGTCTCCCCCTTTTTCCTCACACAGTATGAGCACAATCCCAGATGTTCCGCCTCATCCTTCGGTACTTCCCGCACATAGGATATCATAGACCTGCAATTTTTATTGCAGTGATAGTGCTCGCCTGCCGTCGTGATATAGACGGTCTCCGATCCATCTCCCTTTTTCCCGCAGACGGCACAGGGCGTTCGCTTTTCTCCGGGAACCTTGCCGTTTTCTGCCTCAGATCTTGTGACAGTCATGTACTCATTCGAAATATAATGGCAGTCCCGGAACAGGTGATATCTCCCTATTCCGGCCCCTACATAGACCATCTCCGTCTGCTCATCCCCATCACCATCTTGAGAAGTCCCGTCTCCCTTTAATTTCCCGGGAATTCCGATCCAGGACCTCCGTTTCACAGCCACAGTCTCCGTCTGTTTTCCCAGAACTGTCTCAAAAAATGGAATCTCCTCCTGATACTCCGCCGCAAACTCGATCTCACCGTTCTCTCCGTATACATCTGCCTTTTTCACCGTCACATGATCCGCGTACTGCCCGACTTTTCCCCGGATCCAAAGAGCTGCCGCAGCGTCCGTACAGAATGCCGGCAACTCACTGTCTTCGGTTTCCACCGACTCCGCCAAAATCCCATATTGACTGATCTCCTCGCCAATCCGCTCCATGGCAGTCTGAACCTTTCTCTGCCTGTCAAGCCAGATAACTGGTTGGAGAAGTGCCAGAAAGAAAAGCAGGGCGAGTGGAAGGACAAGCGCAGCTTCCACTGTCATGGAGGCCGGGAGTGAGGAGGTGCATGGATGCGCTCTCCTTGCCAGCAGGGGATCATGTACTTGGAGAGACATATTTTTTCTATAAGAATAGCATTGCTTATTCATTTCATCAAAACTGGCAAAGAAGAGCACAGCCATACACCTCCTTTATCTAAATTAAATGTAACTACTCAGTACCTTCATAGTTACAATCAGGAATCTATTCCAGATCGGCTGCGCCGATGGGATTTTTGTCTTCCAGATTATGTTTTCTTACAGTCAGATGATGGGGGCTGTTTCCACAGCATTAATACGATCCCGCCACATACACAGTTCCCTTATATTCCTCTTTCTGAAAAAACATATGCTTCTGCAAAACCTCCGCCTCGATCTCAATCTGGTATGCGCAGTTCGCCACTGAGAAATCCGCCTGTTCCGTCCGGATATTCCACTGGATCAGATCCATCATCCGGAAATTTCTTGTTTTCCGATCCATGAGAAAGATCAAGCAGCTTAAATACTCCGTATATGTTCTTCCATCCCCGGAGCATTCCCCTGTCTCCTTCAAAAACGACTGATCCAACAGCCCGGAAAGACAGGTCTTCCAGGTTCCTTCTGTCTTCCAGAACGGTATCTTTCCGCCCGCCAACAGCATTTTTACATCCAGCACTGCTTCCCCGAACGCCCACAGCGTCAGGATAAAAAAAGACAACGCCATCTGCGCTGGTACGATTCCCACCGCCACTGCTGCCGCCAGGGCATCCGCCTCCGCCTTTTTATCCGGAGAATTCAGCAAAAACAGTAAGTTCATTGCTCCTCTGAGTGTAAGTACCTGGTTCACAGCATCCTTTAAGTTTTCCCGGTCCGATTTTTTTCCTGCAAGAAGATATTCCATCTCATATCGCAATGCCGATGGTTCTGATTCATTTTCTTTTAAGAATGAAGAGAAATACAGCGGAACATATGCATTTACAGCCATCTGTCTCGATGCCGCCTCCAAAAGCCCGGTTCCCTCTGTATCTGAGCTTTCCGTATCATTCTGATATTTCGACGCGGACGGAATTCCTTTTAAGGAAACAGCGTTCTGCGAGATCGCCGTTCCGGCAGGAAGAAGAATATCCAGCAGTTCTTTGTCAAAAAGCTCCTCCAGGCGGTCCAATGCAGCCGCTTTCTTCTTATCCTTCGGCCCAGAATCCACTGACTCCAAGTTCTCCATCTCCTCCACGCACTGACTGATCTGCTCCCATTCTGTTTCTTCCTCCTCTTCATCCTCCGCATCCGATTCCATATCGAGAAGCCCGCATGCCTCCTCCAGAAGCTCCAGGTTCCGCTCTGTTTGCGTTTCATTCTGCAGATATCCCTCAAGCCGCTCCTTTGCGCTTTTGACCACCTCATTACATGTTGATATTTCCTGTCCCAATGTCCCGGACGCTGTCTCGTCTTCCAACTGTCCGGAATCCATTTTTTTGTTCTCTGTTTCCAGGCGCTCCAGTTCCTTCTGAAACTGTTTCACCAGACCCGGAAATCCTTTTAGTTCCCGCTTTAAAACAGCCGCATGCCTCTTAAATGCAGCCGCTCTCTCTTCATCTGCCGCATCGCAAAGCTTTTCCCGAGTTTCTTCTATCGTCTTCAGTGACTTTTCAACCGCCTGCCCCGCCTTTTCCAGCCTGCGCACCGAACGCCCGGATCCGCAGCAGGAATCATACAGAGTATGGAAGTCTCCCGCTTTCTTTACCTGCTCCGCTTCCTTCAAAACCCCGCTTCCGGACACTGCAAGCTCCGGGAGACGGTACTTCATATAGGCAGCGATCTCCTCCTCAAGCCATCTCCCATTCTCATCCACCATACGGGACATTCCGGAGAGTGTTACGTTTTTCCGTCTTGCCGGATACATATTTGCCTGTTCCAGATAGAAATCGAGATAGCGGCCGAAGGTCTCCTTGATCGCCGCCTCCGATTCATATTCCAGAAATAGGAGCTGATAGCGATCCCATAAATTTCGGTTATAGTAACTCATCACCGATGACACCGCCGAATCCGATGCCATCCGAAGATACAGTCTCGCTCCCGCCGTTCTCGCCGATTCCACAAGTCCCAGGACAAGCGACAGCACACATATCAGCGTCAGACTCAGAAAAACCGTAATCTCTCCCCGGTACCTCATCTAATATACCTCTTTCGCCTGTTTGTTGATCTCCGTAAAGATTGCCGTCAAAAGCTTGTTGATCTGGGTCTTAAACACAATGACAAGCCCAATGAGCACTACGAGGATCAGAACCACCTCAATAACTCCAACGCCATCTTCTTCCATAAGAAATCTCTTCAACTGCATACATACACCTCCCATATCCCTTCTGGATCTTCTCATTCCTGCCGCAGGCATTTTCCGCCGTGCGGCTAAAACATAAAGGATCCTTTTTTCAGTCTCTACAGTGACAAAAATGCCGGTGCCACCACCATGACCATCACAACTCCCAGCATGAGAAACATCGGGATCAGAAGCTTTGTGGACGCCTCCTCGCCTTTTCGGAGCGCAAGTTCTTTTCTCTGACGGAATGCCGTCTCCATCTCCTCCTCGAGAAGCCGCCTCAGATCTTTTCCTCCCGTACTCACACTGTTTCCGAGCAGGGACGCAAATTTTATATAGCATCCCAGACCGATCCGCCGTCCAAACTCCCCGTATGCCCGGATCTCAGGTGTCCCTGTCTCCATCTGGTTCAAGGCAGTCCTCATCTCCCGATATACCGGATGGATAAGCACTGTATTTTTGCTCTCTGCATCCACGACCTGCTTTTTCCATGCCTGGCGGACCGGATAACCGGCCCCGGTCAGGACCACAAAGTCCGACAGCAGCTCCGGATAGTCCAGGATCATCCGGTCTTCCCACTGCTTTTTCGCTTCCTTTGCGTCACTCTTTTCCTTCAGGAACAGACATAGCGCCGCAGCGATCCCCAGAAAGATCAGTCCGCCGTTTCCGCATCCATCTGCCGACCGATAATGGAGAGTTCTCCCGTCAAAAGTTTCTGGAAGCACCACCTGTCCTGTCTCCAGATCTTTCTCCGCAAGCTTCCCCAAAAACGCGGAAAATGTTTCTCCCAACGTCTCGGTCTCTGGAAACACCGTCACAGGAATCTCCACCCAGGTAACCGAAGATCCGTTCATAAGTCCTGCCCGCAGAGTCACCGTTTTCCCGCTCTCAGGCATCTCAGATCCGATCAGTCCCATATCGCTCACGGTCTCGGGGTCCCCGGACTCCCATTCAACAGAAAGTCCATACTTTACGAGGGTCCTGGTAAGGTTCAGGTCACTCTGTACCTTCGAAAGAGACGAATTTCCCCCTAATATCTCCCCCTTCAGGTACTCCATGATCCCCGGAAGTTCTTTCTGAACCTCCGCGTCTGACATTTTCCTCTCAGGAACCGTGACTTTCACCTGTTCCTCCCCGTTTTCCAGGCCTTCCACCAGAAGCTCATACTGCCGATCCCCGCCGCCATACTCATTTCGGGCAAGAACCCCGTCACGGACAGGATCCCCTATTTCTCCTACCGCCTCCGATAACCCGTAAAGCACAAAACCAGAGAGCACACATGCCGCATACTTTCCATACTCGTTTCCGTACTCGTTCAACCTGCCTCTTCGCGTTTTTTCTCTCATACTTCGATCTCCAGGAAATAATCAGCCAGCCAGCATGAAGCGAGATAGACTGCAAGGCAGACCGTCATCAGCATCCGTCCGATCAGCGTTGTATACAGAATCCCAAAGAACCCCGGTGACGTCAGCTCAATGTAGATTACGATCAAGACGGGAATCCCACTCATGATCCTTTGCTCCATGCGTTTTGATGCCGTTGCCGTCAGGATCTCCTCCTGGATCCGGATCTTTTCCCCGATGATCTCTGCGGTCCTGGTGATGATCCGCATCAGTTCTCCGCCGCTTTTTCTCGCCGCAAGAAACACGTCCGCAAAATTTTTCACATCGTCCAGGCCGCTTCTCGCCGCAAAGTCCCCCAAAGCATCCTCAAATGTCAGATTCATCCGGACCTTCCGCAGGATCAGCCGGATCTCCTTCGCGATCATGGAATCGCTCCCGTGGATCTCCTCCATCTCCTTTAAGCTCACCGCAAACGCATTCTCCACCGAATACCCCGCATTCAGCCCTGATGCCACTGCGAGGATCGCGTCCTTAAACTCTCCCCGCAGTTTTTCCATCCGCCTCTGCTTCAGCTTTTTCTTTAAGGCCAGCGGAAACAGGATCCCCGCCGGAAAAATAAGCAAAATCAAAAGGAAACTCCGGTAAAACACATAGTCCAGCACCGCTGCCAAAAGAATTCCTTCTGCCCCGTAAAGCACCCACTCCCTTCGGCTCAGCGTATACGTCTCATACTCGATACCCTGCAAGTCTGAGTTTTTCCCGGTGCTTAAGCGTTCCGATCTGCTCAAGACTTCCTTCCACTTTCCCTGTATTTCCGAAACCGTCTCCTGCTTTTTCTGCTTCACGGAAGGTAAACAGGGGATTGAGGATGATCTCGCCGTTTTCAAATCTGTCCACCTCCTCGATCGCCGTTACTTTTCTCGTCTTGTCCCGCATTCTTGACACATGGACCATAATGTCCACCGCCGACGCGATCTGGCTCCGGATCGCCGCCAGCGGCAGATCAGCTGCCATCAGCACCATAGTCTCAAGCCTGGACAGCATATCCTTCACACTGTTGGCATGTCCGCTGGAAAAGCCGCCGTCATGTCCTGTGTTGAGGCTCTGTAAAAGGTCCAGCGCCTCTTTTCCACGCACTTCACCGATAATCAACCTGTCCGGCCGCATACGAAGGGCCGCCCGGATCAGCTCCCCGATTCCAATAGCCCCGGCACCTTCCGCATTGGCTTCCCTCGTCTCCATCCGCACCAGGTTTTCGATGTGGTTTAACTGCAGCTCCGCTGCGTCCTCGATCGTGATCACACGCTCACCGGGCGGGATAAACTCTGAGAGTGCATTCAAAAAGGTCGTTTTTCCCGCTCCGGTTCCGCCGCTGACGAAAATGTTGTACCGCGCAGCTACAAGTGTTTTTAAGAGGTCCGCGGCTTCCGGGGAAATACTTCCATAATCCAAAAGGCGCTCCATCGTCATTGGCTCCGGGAATTTCCGGATCGTGTACACACAAAGTCCTACCCCCGAAACGGCCTGCGCGATAACAGTTGCCCATGCCGCTCCTTTCACTCCCCAATCACACCACAAAATAAAAATCAAATCAAGCGCAATATTCAAAACAACCGCCACTCCTAAAAACCACAATGGCACGATGGAATTACCTATCGCACGCAGTAACGAGGCATAATAATTATAGATAAAGGTAAACCCGATACCCCAAAAGATTACCCAAAGATAATCACGCATCAACGGGTAAACAGCTTCCGGGACTTGCAATAATCTCAGAATGGGATCGATCCATACGAAAACAGCGACATTCAAAACCAAAGTAACCAAGCCTATTAACACCAAAGAAACAAAAATACTACGTTTCAATGCCTCCCGGTCTCCCGCCCCATATTGCAGAGAAAAAATGGCCCCACTCCCCATGCACAACCCCAAAAGTACCGAAGTCAGAAATATCATCAACGAGTAAGCCGATCCGACTGCTGCCAACGCATTCGCCCCCAAAAACTGCCCCACGATCAGCGTGTCGGCAATATTATAGAATTGTTGCAACAGATTCCCTAAAATCATGGGTACAGCGAACCACAACAACCCAAGAGTTATATTTCCGGTCGTTAGACCCCGATCCTTTTTTATACCGTTAAACGCCACGTCCCTCTCTGAAAAACGTAAATACTATTTTTGTTGCAACAACCACTCTATCAACTCTCTATTGTCAACAATACTCCAAGAATGTGGATGCCGGTTATTATCCGGCTTCCGATACCCTTTATTCTGAGTTGTAATAAGAACAGCCCTGTCGTTACCCAACCTTTTTAATTCATTAATCATCGCAGAACAATCAATGATATTCAAACCAAAGACATCTGTTTCCCGTTCATCAAGCCACCATTGAATATCAGGTTCTATATATATCCTAATCGGTGTACCCAACAATCCTTTTATAGCAGACTGCGTCGTGTCGGAAAGCGAATAAGGAGATATTTTGTGATAATTCTTCAAGGCCGTTTGAGGTGTTCCTCCCATGATTTGCTCGATCCTTGAAAGCAGATAAAGATATATGTTCTCTTCGCCAGAACCACCCTTTCCAAACAACATGACATCCCGTTTTGTGGAATTATAAAACCGTTCAAAATCCAGCGGTGAGTCTATGGCAAAAACAGCTTTGGGCTTTTTATCTGCCGTTTCCGCAAATTTTACAACCGTACTTCCTCCCATCGAAAAGCCTCCAAGATAATATTCCAGATCCTGCAATTTATGTCTACTCGTCACATCATCAACGATTCGACGAAATGCCTGCTGGCTCAAACTATCAAACCCAAACGAAGAAACGCCATCCTGAAAAGTAGGTATAATAGTCAAAATTCCCCTTTCCGCTGTTTCGACAGGTAGTTTTGTTTGCAGCAAAACATCCTCGGCCGTTTCACCAAATCCCGGTACCAAAAACAAGTACCCCATCCATGGTAACGAGTCAGGATAAATGATCGTGTAGCAATTCCTTGTCGTATCATTCTTATCAAGAAGTACTTTTTCTATCTTTTGAGCAGAAAGTTCCGTCATCATTAGAAAAGATAGAATAATCAACGAATATCTATACATATATAATCTTAGTTTACAATTCATTATAAACATTCAATTTTCTCACGCCATTTCTAATCCTACCTTTCAAATAAACAAAAAGATTTCTTCCAGTTTACATGAAAACTATCATCAAAAGAAAAACCCTCTCAATCATCAGACCAAGAGGGTTATCTTTCGATTTTTTAGTACCCAGGGCGGGAATCGAACCCGCACGTCTTTAAGGGACACTGGATTTTGAGTCCAGCGCGTCTACCAATTCCGCCACCTGGGCGTGAACTCGGGTGCAAAAGTAGATCTTTTTTCTCAAACTCCAAACAAAATGACATTTTTTTTACAAGAAAAAGTAGAAAATATTTACAACAACATTCTGTCATTTCCATAACACCAAGAAAATCAATTGCACACCCAAACAACTCTTCGGGTTATAATCTCATACAATCCAGCACACATCGTTGACATCCTCATGTAACTCTATTGGCAAAGGGCTATGAAAGGGTAATGAAAGGGCCATAAAAGGGCGTGACCGTATTATTACCCAACTATATCCCCGAATTAAGCTTGGAATTAGTTTAGGTTATCCCCCTGTTGACAAATCAGCTATTTTAATTACTTTTGCAAGAGATACAAAAAACATGAAAACTATTATACGATTTGCTTTTATCCTGTTATTATTTCTTCCACTTTGCCTTTCCGCACAACAAACAGGTGTAGTGAAGGGACGGGTTTTTGACAGTAAAAACAATGAACCAATACCTTTTGCCAACGTGGTGATCTGGAAAACCACCACAGGCACAGCTGCCGACGAAAACGGGTACTTTCGCATAGAAAACGTGCCGTTGGGTTTCAATCGCTTGGAAGTGAGTAGCATCGGCTACACAACAAAATTATCAGAAGAATTCATGGTAAACACGGCCTCAGAACGCACGGTAAACATCGGACTGGAAGAAAGCCAAGTCAACTTGGAACAAGTAACGGTCAAGGCCAATCCATTCCGCAAAGCGGTGGAAAGTCCTGTTTCTTTACAACGCATCGGGATCGCTGAAATAGAGAAGAACCCGGGCGGGAATCGAGATATATCGAAAGTATTACAATCCATGCCGGGAGTCCTTTCCTCTCCCGCTTTCAGAAATGACTTTATTGTTCGAGGTGGAGGTCCCAGCGAAAACCGCTTTTATCTGGATGACGTAGAATTGCCCAACTTGAACCACTTCGCTACACAAGGGGCATCGGGTGGTGTGGTTAGTATCGTGAACATCGATTTCGTGAAGGAGGTAAATTTTTACTCGGGAGCATTCCCTGCCTCCCGGGGAAACCTGATGAGTTCCCTGCTCGACTTCCGGCAAATAGCGGGGAACCCTGACAAAATAAAAGTGCGAGGAACTTTAGGGGCGACGGATTTCGGGTTATCGCTGGACGGGCCTCTAACACCTAAAACCACGTTCATCATGTCCGCCCGCAGGAGTTACCTGAAATTCCTATTCGACATGATCGGTCTCCCTTTTCTGCCCGTGTATAATGATTTCCAGTTCAAAACGGAAACCAAGTTCAACCAGAAAAACGAATTAACCATACTGGGCATCGGGGCTTACGATGTTAATCATCTCAATAAAGGGATGAAAGATCCCGATGATGACCAAAGATATATGCTCAACTACCTACCGGAGAGCGTGCAATGGAGCTACACAATCGGAATTACCTACAAACATTACGGGGACCGTTGGAACCACCTTTTCGTACTCAGCCGCAGTACCCTGCAAAACGAGATCGAGAAATACACCAACAACGACAAAAGCCAAACGAAACTGGTGGATTATAATTCCGGTGAAACGGAGAATAAATTCCGATTCGAACACAATCATTTGTTACGGCACGACATCAAGTTGAATGCCGGGGCCGGGATCGAATACGCTACTTACAAAAATAAGACAACAAGAGAATTATATACCCTCGGAGTGTTGAATCATGTACGCTACGACAAGAATTTTGATTTCTTCAAATGGTCTCTCTTCGGGCAAATCAGCAAAAATTTCTTTCTGGAACGTCTCGCAGTTTCGGTAGGAGTCCGGGTTGATGGGAACAGTTACACGCCGGGAATGAACAATCCTTTCAAACAGGTATCACCCCGATTGTCTCTCTCCTACTCGCTCTCCCCCGAATGGTTTATCAATGCAAATGCCGGACGCTATTATCAACTTCCCTCGTACACCACGATGGGATATGCCGACGAGCAAGGAAAACTAGTAAATAAACAAAACGGGTTGAAATATATCGGGACAAACCACTACGTGGCCGGTTTGGAATATCGCCCCGGTAGCCGGACAAAAATCACACTGGAAGGGTTCTACAAAACGTACGACCATTACCCGGTTTCCCTACTGGATAGCATCGTGCTTGCCAACAAAGGTACCGACTACGTGGCGGTAGGTGACGAACCCGTGAAATCTCTCGGCGAGGGGCGAGCGTACGGGGTAGAACTGATGGTTCGCACTCAGGAATTTTTCGGGATCGTGGCATCGCTCGCCTACACGTATTACTATTCCGAATTCAAGAAAATGGATCATGACCTGCAACCGATCTCGGAATATATTCCCAGCAGTTGGGACAACCGCCATATTCTTTCCCTCACGGCAACCCGCAAGTTAGGCCTCTGGGATATAGGTATGAAATGGCGAATCACGAACGGGGCTCCCTTCACTCCTTATGACGCGGAAACCAGTTCACGAATAGCAGCTTGGGATGCCAAGCGGCAACCTTATCTTGACTACTCCCGTTTCAATAGCGAACGGGCCTCCTCGTTCCACCAGCTGGACATTCGGGTTGACCGGAGTTTTTATTTCAAAAAATGGTCATTAATCCTGTATGCCGATATACAGAATATCTATGACCACAAGACGAAAAGCCCCGATCTGCTCGTACCGCAGGAGAACCCGGACGGAAGTTACAAAATCGACCCCGAACACCCGGATCACTACCTGATGAGATACATCAAAAACGACACGGGGACATTACTACCGTCCGTGGGTATTATTATTGATTTTTAAATAGATAACCGATTAACACTGAAAATATGAAGAATATTATTTTTGACCTCGGAGGAGTTGTTGTCGAATGGAATGCCAAACGAGTAATTGAAACCTTTAAAGGGAATCCTATTCTCGTGAATTTTGTCAGAGAGAACCGTCTTTTCCTGAACGATTGGCGGGATTACGACCGGGGAGACGTCACTCGCCAAGAACTGATCAACAAAGTCGCCATCCTATCCGGTTGCCCACCCGAAGACTGCAACGAATTCATGGAACACGTGAAACATTCATTGGTCTCCATTCCCGAAACTGAAACTTTGATTAAAGAACTTTCCGCACGGGGATTCAAACTCTATTGTCTTTCCAACATGTCTGTCGATTTCTACGATTACCTGAAAACACGGGAAGTTTTCAAGTACTTTGACGGGCAAATCATATCCGCCCTAGAACACATGGTGAAACCCGACCGGGAAATTTACGACTTGATTCTAAATCGCTATCATTTAAAACCCGAAGAATGCCTGTTTATCGACGACCTAGAACCCAACGTGAAGGCCGCACAAGCAATAGGAATTAACACGGTACATTTCACCGACAGGCACAAGGGCTACGAGGAAATTCGGGAAAGACTAAAAGAGAAGAAACAACGGGCAACCCTATAACTCTCGAACGTAAAAGCATAAAGGAGCAACTAGCAACCTACCTGAAAGAAAAAGTTTTTGGTAAAATCCTAAAAACGGACAAAATGAAGATTAATGACCGCAAACCGATTCTATTTGAAGAATCCGACCACAACATTTGGACCGATCCCTATATCCAACAGCAGATGTTAAAAAAGCATCTTGATCTTCACTCCGACGAGGCAAGCAGAAGGCAAGAATACATCGTGAAGATCGTGAATTTTATACTCCAACACGCAAAACCGAAAAGCCGTTCGCTTGATCTGGGGTGTGGACCGGGATTGTACACGTCGCACCTTGCGGATGAAATGCACACCGTAACGGGTATTGACTTCAATAAAGCCTCGATAGAATATGCCACCCACAAACGAAAGGACATTGAATACATATTAGGAGATTATATCATGAATTACCCCACGGGACAATACGATCTGGTCACCATGATCTATTGCGACATGGGAACCCATTCGGATCGAGACCGGGACAAATTACTGAAAAATATATATCACTCGCTGACGGATAACGGGATTTTCATTTTTGATATTTTCTCTGAAGGAATTATCAATGACAGACAGGAAGGTAAAAGCTGGGAATACGAACCTTCCGGAGGTTTCTGGAATGAAAGTGAGTACTTACTTTTAAGCCAGACATTCCATTACCCGCGGGATAAAGCATTCGCATATCAATATAATTTGATTGTCGAAGATACTATCAAACAATTTATCGTTTGGGAAAGATATTATTCCGAAAAAGAGATTACAGACCTGTTGAAAAAAATAGGATTCCGGAAAATATCCATTCATAAAAATTTACTTGGCAAGAACAACTTCACGTCAAGCAGTGAAATGTTCATTGTCACTGAAAAATAAATACCCTATCCTTTTTTTCGCAAGAAATGATAGAATCGCCAACACATCATTCCCCCGGTAAGTGTTAAACCCACGGGGTAACCTACCCATATTCCCTCAATTCCCCAATCCAACACGAAACCACAGATATAAGAAACCGGCAACGCAATCACGAAATACCCGATAAAGGAGATCACCGCCATAGAGGTCACGTCCGCCACGCCACGCAAAGCATTAGCAAAAATGATCTGTAAACTATCTCCAAACTGGTAGAATACCAGAATAACCATCAACACGGCTACCAAGTTCACCACCTCCTCTGACGAAGTATATAACCACCCGATATGCTCCCGTACCAACAAAAAGAACACGGAAACCGAGATGGCCAATAATCCCAGCAAATGGGTTCCTGCCAAAGTTGCCCGTCGGACTCCTGCAATATCTCCCCGCCCGAAAAAATTACTCACCCGGATAGAAACAGCCGACCCAACTCCATAATAGAGCATAAACCCTAACGTGGAGATAGAGGCCACCACCTGATGGGCTGCCAAGGGAACCGTTCCCAACCAACCGATCATAACCCCACTGATACTGAATAATGCTGTCTCCATTCCCATTTGTAAACCGACCATCATCCCCATTCTATTCAGCACTTTCAAATCTCCCGTGTTATAAGTTGTTCGGTGATAGCCGACAAGGTAACGCCGATAAGATTGTTTCCGGAAAAAGAGAATAGCAAAAGCCACGAACATGAAAATTCGCGAGGCCAGAGTAGAAATCCCCGCTCCCGTCAATCCCAATGCCGGAAGTCCCCACACGCCATAAATCAAGAGAGAATTCCCGATAATATTCAGCAGGTTAGCCGACAACATAATCCACATGGAAGTCTTTGTATCCGTGATGCCATCAGCAAATTGCTTGAAACTATTAAACATCATGACAAACACGAGAGAGGTCAACTGCAACAGAAAATAAGGCCGAATCAAGGGTAACAATTCTTCCGGTTGTCCCATCCTATGTACATTCAAGTACATAATTCCCATCGCCACAGAAAGAAATAACCCGATCATAAAGTTTGCCAACAAGCTGTTACGTAACAACCCGCCAACCCGGAACTTGTCTCCTCGCCCGAAGAATTGCCCAACCAAAGGTGTCAAACCATAAGAAAATCCCATCCCGAACAGGATCGGAATATTAAACACGCTATTCACGAAAGAAGCAGCCGCCAAGTCGGACGTACTGAAATGTCCCACCATAATATTATCCACCAATCCGACAACCACAATCCCTAATTGTCCCAACACAATCGGCACCCCGATCTTGATCGTCGCCGAATAATCCTCTCTATATTTTTGCAGCCAATTCATTTCAACAAAATAAACAAGTTTGAAAGTTCATAAGGTTTATAAAGCCATATACTACCCCCTCCAACTCCCCCTTACACAGAGGGAGAGCTGATTACCAAACGGCCTTACAAACTTTATCAACTCCTATAAATACCCTTTCGCCTTCAACGACTCCTGTACTTTCGTCGCGATCTTCATACCCCATTGCTGTCCGACAGCCATACTTTCAGTAGCGATTGCCGGTTGTGCGGCAGCCATTTTTTTACCGACAGGAGATTCGTAAAATTTCGTAATTTCCTGTAAATCGGACAAAGTTAGACGCTTATGATAAATCGGGGCTAACATTTCAACCAAGTCATCCACCAATGTCTTCATCATCTCTTTTTCTGCCTCACTCCAAAATTCAGCAGGAACATTCGGGAGTTGCTGTTTCATCATGGCAAACATTTGCGGGATAACAAGCTTGAATGTCGCATCGCTTCCGGAAACCACGATCATTTTTTTCAATGCGGCAACGTATTCTTTAGAAGGTTGAGCTTGCGCTGTCTGAGCGACATTTACACCTCCTATACCCAAAACAAGAACAAGAATAAATAAAATCTTTTTCATAACTTTATATTTTAATTTGTGTTACAAAGATACCTTTTTTACACAAAAGTGCGGACGAGACAAGAAAAAACAGAAATAATTTATACCTTGCAGCACGATAACGCAAAGAACTGAACTATGAGATATGTATTTTCACTTTTTGTAACTCTATTATTAGCTTGCGGATCAGTACTTGCAAACGGTCCGTTATTACAGAAATTACAACAAATCAAAGAAATATCCGGTATTCGGGAACTAAAAGTTCAACCTTACACGGAATACTACGAATTCTGGTACGAACAACCGATAGACCATAATAATCCCTCGAAAGGAACTTTCAAACAAAGGGTATTGCTGGGTCATCGGGATTTCAACGCTCCCATGGTAGCCATCCTCGAAGGATACGGGATTTATTCCCCGGCAGAAAGCGAGTTGTCAAAACTATTCAAGACGAACCAGCTTACCATCGAACACCGCTTTTTCAATAACAGTAAGCCCGAAGGCGAAACCCCATGGACCGACTTGACCTTGAAACAGGCTGCCACGGACCAGCACGAAATTATTCAAACCCTACGACAAAAGATATACCCAAACACGAAATGGATCTCCACGGGTATCAGCAAGGGGGGGCAGACAACCGTCTATCACCGTTATTTCTACCCGGAAGACGTGGAGATAAGCGTACCTTACGTGGCTCCCATTAACTTGGAAAAAATTGATCCCCGGTTAGAAAAATTCCTTTCCAAACTGGGCGGAACCCCGGAAAACAGAAAATTACTCGAAGGTGGTGGAAAAGATATTAAATGGCAAATCTTCGATTTTCAAAAGAGATGTCTTGAAAATATGGATAAGCTTATGCCGCTCATGCAGGAATTAACGCAAGCAAAAGGCTATTCATTCAACAAAGTCGGCGGGACAGGACGGGCTTTCAAACTCACGATCCTAGAATTCCCATTTGCATTCTGGCAATGGGGAAACAACATCAATGATATGCCCCAACCGGAAGAAGACGATTATAACGAGATATTCAACTACTTGGTGAAAGTGTCTTCCCCGGATTTCTTTGACGACAAAGCCATTGAAAATTTACAAGCGTTCTATTATGCCGCTCTAACAGAAACAGGCATGTACGCTTATAATACCAAGCCGTTCAAGAAATTCTTCAAGGATGAACCGGAACCGATCATCACGTTCGACTTCGCCATGCCTAAGGGATATGAAAATGCCCCGTTCAACACACAACAATTGCAGGATATTAATCATTGGTTACAGACCAATGCAGAAAACATTCTTTTCATTTACGGGGGAAGTGATCCTTGGAGCGCCACGGCTGTCGATTTGAAGAAAAACAACAAATGCCGCAAGTACATCAAAGCCAACATGGACCACAAATGTCGCATTGCAAGTTTCGAGAACCTTACCCGTTCAGCCATTGTCAAAGTATTGAAATCATGGCTCACGGGCACGGAAGTCGAAGAAGAAATTGAAGAAGTTTTAATCTACTAACTGACGAATAATCACGTCTGTCGCACCAAGTTGTTGATTGACGAACTTTAAAGCACTCTGCCCGGCCGCCTCAGCGATTGCCGGGCTATTTATTAATGAATCCATCAAAGAAGTAAATTGCTCCTTATCCGAGATTGAAAACGCCCCGCCGCAAGCGATCAAATCAACAGCCTCTTTAAACTTGTGATATTTCGGCCCGAACAGAACCGGAATACCGTAGATTGCTGCCTCAAGCGTGTTGTGAATCCCTTTCCCGAAACCACCCCCGACATAGGAGATAGAACCGTAACGATAGATTGAAGACAGCACCCCGATCGTATCAACCACGAGGACCTGACATTTCGTCACGTCGGCCGTCTCATCTGTATAGCGAGCTACCGATTTATGGCACTTGCCCAAAATATCTTTGATATGCCCCTCCCCGATCTCGTGAGGCACGATAATCCACTTGTAATTTCCTTCCTGCGCATTGATATAATCCAGAATAATATCTTCGTCTCCGGGCCAAGTACTTCCACAAACCACGGCCCTCCTGTCATTACAGAAAGCCTCCACCTTTTCGATTCTTTTTGCCGCATCCGCAATCTGTTTTACCCGGTCAAAACGAGTATCTCCCGTCTGTTGCACGTGAGTAATACCAATCGTTGACAACAACTTCACCGATTCCTCATCCTGCACGAAAAGACGAGTAAAGAACCCAAGCATACGACGATGCAGGTTCCCCCATTTCTTGAAGAACGGTTGCTCCGGACGGAAAATTGCAGAGATTAAATACGTCGGTACCTGATGTTTATGCAGCTCATTCAGATAATTATACCAGTACTCGTATTTCACGAACACGGCAGCGTCCGGTTTCCATGTTTCCACGAAACGACGGGCATTTGAAGGAGTATCAATCGGTAAATAATAGATATAATCGGCTCCTTGATAATTCTTGCGAATCTCGTACCCGGAAGGAGAGAAAAAGGTCAATAATATTTTCGTATGAGGCTCGATCTCTTTCAATTTTTCAATCACCGGACGTCCTTGCTCGAATTCTCCCAGCGATGCGGCATGAACCCACACCAATCGCCCTTTTCCACGCTCAACAGCCTCTATCCGTTTCCATATCCCTTTTCGCCCTTTTACCCATAATGCCGCTTTCTCGTTAAAAAGAGAGGCCACGCCGATAGCACAACGATATGCAATAATTCCAAAATTATATAGCATAATTCTATGATTTAATGATTTTAGATTCAGTGATTATTCGAAATTCATAATCATGCACCTAAAATCACATAATCATAAATCACCTAATCACCTAATCATTTTTCGGCTTCAAAGGTATAAAATTTATCGCCCAATGGTATAACTTTTGTAAATAACGTTAAGCAGGGGAGAATGAACGAGTTATTACATTACATTTACTCTCCGAATAGAAGTACGTGTCAGTAAAACATTAAAATAGTCAAGTTATGAAGATCAAAAGTCTATTAACATGCATGATGGTAAGCCTTGTCACGATCCTGCCATTACAGGCTCAGGTCGGCAAGGAAATGAAAGCATTCCGCAACAAGGATGGTATAACCGTAACGATGTTAAACCCGTCGCTTTACAGCCTTTACAAACAAAGTGACCTGTCCCTACCCGCGGAAGAGGCTTTGAAAGACATAAAAGAAATCAACGTGATACAAGTTGACATCAAACGGGCCACACCCAAGGTTGTGGAAGAAATTTCTCAACGCATCACCCCGATCGTGGAAAACGAGGCCAAATACACGCTCGTGCGCAGCCACCGGGGAGCTTACAGCCAAGAATTTCTCTACGTGACACAACACGAGGAACGTATCACGTCTCTCGTTCTATGGAGCGAAGATGCAGAAACACTTTCTATCGTGGAACTCAAGGGTAACATCCAACTGGATAACGTGGATGAAATCGCCAACGCGCTAAAAGTGAAAGGACTCGATCGTTTGGCTTACATCAACACGCCGACAGATCAGGTTGCATCCGGTTCCGATTTTATCAAAAAACTGGAAGAACGCTTTGGTATAAAAAGAGATTCTATTTTCGGGAAAGATCCTTTTGGTTCATTCCGGGAAAGTTTCGGCAGCATGGACGATATGCTCAAAAAAGCGGAAGAAATGTTCCGTGACATGGGGCCCATGTTTAGCGGAGAATCGGATATGGAAGGGATGGGAGAATCCATTTCCAACGGTCTGGAAGTTATTCAGGAAAACGGGAAAACCCGTATAAAAGTAAACGCCAAAAACTCGGAAGTATCTTACGTGATCGACGGTATCGAATACGCGGCCGATTCCCTTAAAAACGGTATTCCCGACGAAATCGCTACCGTGAACATGATTACCTCCCCGACGAATGCCAAAAAATCATACGTGGTAATCAACACGAAACAGAAAAAAGGACAATTCATCAGTTATGCCAACGGTGTGCTGAAATACAAGTACAACAAACAAGAATACACGTTAAATCCCGAAAAGTTGGAAGAACCGGCCTTGATTATCAACAACCGTCTGACAAGAAGTTTCAATATTGATCCGGTACAAATTATACAGATTCGCCCGGTATCCGAACTGGAACGCCAACTACTCGGAGCCCCATCAGCCCAAGTCATTATCGTAACCGATAAAATGGGGTTCTTCTTCTAACATTTTTCTTTTAAAAAACGTATAGCAGCAATACACGAGAGTGTGTCAAAAGTTGTTTGACACACTCTCGCTATAAACTAACAATCAACGCATACGTTATGAAATTGGCTGCTATCACGAGAACGGGAAGTTATTTCCTAACATTATTCCTATTCACCTTTACCCCTTCGGCCGGAAATGCCGGGCAATACCCACCCGACCAACCGGAAAAGATCAAACCATATAAAAAGGTAAGCGAACATTCGAACCTGCAACAAACCTTACCCTCCAACGATGAATGGTGGCAACTGTTCAAAGATCCGATTCTCGACACGCTTATTAACAAAGCCGTCATCAAAAACTACGATGTACGGAATGCTATTCGCAAAATAGAGATGGCAAAAGCAAAATTGCGCGTGGATCGCAGCCCCTATTACCCGACCATCTATTTTTCAGCCAATTATGCCCCGGAAAAGAGCAGCCTTAGCGCGGATAAAAAAAATATTATCGAACGGAACGGAACAGCCACCGTCAACCTAAACTGGGAACTCGACGTGTTCGGACGAATCCGGAAAGAGAGTTCTTCTCAGAAAGAATTCTATCTTGCCGCACAAGAAGACTACCGGGGAGTAATGGTATCTCTCGCCGCACAATTATCCACAGCATACATCAACTTGCGGAGCGCCCAGAAACAACTGGAAGTAACCCGTGAAAACATCGAGTCACAAAAGAAGGTTATGGAACTCACCGAATCAAGGTTCAAACTCGGATTAGCCTCCCAACTTGACGCGGCACAAGCCAAGAGCCTCTACCTACAAACCAAAGCGTCATTACCGGGAATCGAATCGACCATTGCCCAGCAAATCAACCTAATCGGGGTTCTTATCGGAGAACATTCGGTTGCCATCCGGGACTCGTTATTGAAAATCCGTCCCATCCCGACCAATCCCCGGCAAGCCGCAAACGGTATTCCTGCCAACCTGATCCGCCAGCGTCCTGACGTACGTTCGGCAGAGAGAACGATTGACGGGTTGGCTGAGGCCGTGGGGGCAAGCCGTGCCGACTGGTGGCCCAAATTCCTCGTGACCGGATTCTTCGGCTACTCGTCCGAAAACTTCGAACAGTTTACGAATAAAGAAAACATGATCTGGCAAATCGCTCCCTCTATTAAATGGACCATTTTCAGCGGTAGAAACTTGGTGGAATCCAAGAAATCTGCCCAATTACAACTTGACGAAGAGATCAACTCGTACAATCAAACATTACTGACCGCCTTGCAAGAGGTGGATAATGCGCTGGTAACTTACAACAAATCACTCCTGCAAATATCTGCCTTGAACGACGCATTCCAACAGTCACAATTAACGTTAGATCTCGCAATAGAACAATACAAAAACGGATTGGCCAGTTACCAGACCGTGTTAAGTTCCCAAATCAGTCTTTTGAACTACGAGAATTCCCTTGTGGAAGCCAGAACAGCCTCCCTTCGCTACCTGATAGAACTTTATCAAGCCCTAGGAGGGGGATGGCCGGTAAGTGAATTTTAAGAACTTTATAAACTAACCATATGAAAGCATTTTCCATTATTTGCGTTATTTCTATTCTTCTTTTGGCCGGATGTGGCAAATCGAAGAAACAACAGGAAACAGCTCCAACACCCTCGGTTGCCGTTGATCATCCGCAGTTGCGCACGGTGGTCTATACATTTGAGTACCCGGGGTATCTACAAGCGGAACAAACGGTCAATCTCGTGGCACGGGTTTCGGGCTACTTGGAATCTTATCAATTCACTCCCGGACAACGGGTTCGCGAAGGGCAAACTCTTTTCGTGATTGAGCCGCAACCTTATAAAGATAAAGTGACACAAGCCGAGGCAAACGTGGAAAGTAGTAAATCGAAACTCGCCTACACGAAAGCATCCTACGAACGGATGCAGGAGGCCGTGAAGACCAAAGCGATCAGTGAGATAGACTACCTTCAAGCCCAATCCGACTATGGAGAAGCCCTCGCGGCTTACGAAGAAGCCCGGAGCCAGTTAAGTCTGGCCAATATAGACCTTTCATACTGTATCGTGAAAGCACCTTTTACCGGGCGAATCTCCCGGAACATGGTCGATCCGGGCAACATGGTCGGAACAGATGCCAGTAATTCGGCTCTAGCCACTATATACAAGGACAACCAAATGTATCTCTATTTCAACATGGCTTACCCGGACTTTGCCCGGTTACCCAAGAATACCCCGTCTGCCCTCCCGGTCACCATACAAGACGTGAATAACCCGGAAAAGACTTGGATCGCCGCTTTGGATTACAGTTCCCCGAACATTGACCTCAACACGGGAACCCTCAACCTGCGAGCCATTGCCCGCAACCCGAATGGGGAACTTCTTAGCGGGATGTACGTGAAAGTCATTGTCCCCTACAAAAGTGTCCCGAAAGCGATTGTCATTCCAGAATCGTCCCTCGGAACCAATCAAGGCGGACGCTATGTTTATCTCGTGGGACCGAATGACACGATCGTCTTCCGTCAAGTGGAAGTCGGAGTACTCACTCCCGATGGGATGCGGGAAATCACCAGCGGTCTCACCCTAGAAGACCGCTACGTGACCAAAGCCCTCATCAACGTACGTCCGGGAATGAAAATCAATCCCATTCTGTGATTTAATGATTTTAGATTTTAGATTCCAGCCACACAAAAACGACGCTTTGAGAATTACAAAATCTAAAACTAAAAATCATTCATCTAAAAGCAACCAACTCGCGTTGTTGAAATTTAAAATCTGAAATCTAAAATTTAAAATCAACAAGATGTTATCTCGCTTTTTCATCAATCGACCGATATTTGCCACCGTCCTATCTATATTAATCGTGGTTGCAGGTGTGATCACGTTGAGATCGTTACCCGTGGAGCAATACCCCACGATAACGCCTCCCACGGTAGTCGTGGAGGCACAATATCCGGGAGCAAACGCCACGACCATCGCACAGATGGTGGCGACCCCGATCGAGCAACAAGTCAACGGGGTCGAAGGAATGCTTTATATGTCATCCACTTCTTCCAGTGCCGGGGTCTATCGGCTTACCGTAACCTTCGAGGTCGGTACCGACTTGGACATGGCTACCGTTCTCGTACAGAATCGGGTAAACATGACCCTAAGTTCACTTCCGCAAGAAGTGACAAAAATAGGAGTTACCACCACCAAAGAATCCACCAACGTGGTCATGTTTCTCACGTTGACCTCCGATAACCCGAGTTATGACGCTCTTTACCTATCCAACTATGCAGAATTGAATCTCGTGAACGAATTATCACGGGTAAAAGGAGTAGGCAGCGTAGGGGAATTCGGGGCAGGAAATTACAGTATGCGTCTCTGGCTGAATCCCGACTTACTGACCATCCGGGGCATCAGCCCGCAAGAGATTATCTCTGCCATCGAAAGCCAAAACATACAGGTAGCCCCCGGGGCAGTAGGGGCTCCCCCGCTTGCCAGTCCGGTAGCCTTCCAATACACACTGGAAACCCAAGGATTGCTGGTCAATGAAAAAGAATTCGGAAACATCATTGTAAAAACACTTTCCGACGGAAGATACCTACGCCTGAAAGACGTGGCCACAATCGAGCTGGGCAGCCAGACGTACTCGACAAACGCCCTGTTAAAAGGTCAGGCGGTGGCCGCCATAGCCATCTATCAACTTCCGGGAGCAAACGCCTTGGATGTGGCTCAACGCATCAAAGCCCGGGTAAACACGTTATCCTCGTATTTACCCGAAGGCGTACACCTGAATATCACGCTCGACACGACCGAATTTATTCATGCATCTGTCAAAGAGATATATAAAACGCTGGGGACGGCTTTTCTACTCGTGTTGATCGTCATTCTGATCTTCTTACAAAACTGGCGAGCCATGCTGATTCCCCTGATCGCCATTCCGGTATCACTTGTCGGAACCTTCACGTTCATGGGTCTTATGGGCTTTTCCATCAATACACTAACCCTTTTCGGGTTGGTGCTGGCCATCGGGTTGGTAGTAGATGACGCAATCATTATTGTCGAGAACAGTTACCGCCTGATCGAGACCGGAAAATATGCGGACATGAAATCTGCTGTCACCCAAGCCATGAAAGAGGTGTCGGGGGCTATCGTGGGCATTATCCTTGTCCTCTTGGCCGTGTTCATCCCGACCGCGTTTATTGGCGGGATCACGGGAATGCTTTACAAACAATTTGCTTTAACCATTGCGGCTGCAACCGTTATCAGCGGGTTCAATGCCCTGACTCTAAGTCCCGCATTATGCGCCCTTTTCCTAAAACCCGCCAAACCATCCAAATTCTTCCTGTTCAAGGGATTCAACAAGCTTTTCGAGAAAACTACGAACGGGTACACGTGGGTGGTACAAGGTTTTATCCGGAAATCGGCATTGGCAATTCTGGCATTCTTGGTTCTTGCCATACTGGCATTCATCGGTTTCTTACGACTACCGACAACTTTCGTCCCGAACGAGGATCAGGGGTATTTCGTGGTCTCCATGCAACTACCGGACGGTTCATCCCTCTCCCGGACAGAATCCGCATCAGCCAAAGCAGGTGAGATATTAAAGCAAATCGACGGGGTAAAAACCTATATTGCCATCAATGGATTCTCCATGATGGACAACGCCCAGAACTCGAATGCGGCCTCCATCTTCGTCATGCTCGAAAACTGGGACAAGCGAAAAAGCAAAACCTTGGGAGTAGATGCCATCACGACCCGATTCAATGAACTGGCCTATCTCGAAATCCCGGAGGCACAAAGTTACGCCGTTTCCCCTCCCCCGATCCCCGGCCTAGGAGAAAGTAGCGGGTTTGAACTCATGGTGGAGGACATCAATAACTACGGTTCCACATCCCTGCAACAAGCCGTCGATCATCTGGTTGATGCAGGTAACGGAACTCCCGGTCTGTCCATGCTCCGGTCCACGTTCAGCGCCAGCGTTCCGCAATATTACCTAAACATCGACCGGGACAAGGTTGAATTAATGCAAATCCCGATAGGAGACGTGTTTAACGCTCTCTCTGCATACATCGGTTCTATTTACGTGAATAACTTCGTGAAATACGGCAGGACCTTCCAAGTTAAACTTCAAGGCATTCCCGACAGCCGGAGAGTGATTAATGACGTTTTGTTTTTGAATGTCAAGAACACGCAGGGTGAAATGGTTCCTTTCTCTGCCTTCACGACCGTGGAACAACGCCTAGGGACAGAACTTCTTCCCAAGTACAACACCTATTCGGCAGCCTCCCTATCCGGAAGTGCAGCCTCAGGTTATAGCTCCGGTCAAGCCTTGACTATCATGCAACAGGTATTCGAGCAGGAACTAGGCAACACCTTCGGTTACGAATGGACCGGACTGGCCTATCAGGAAGAGAGTGCGGGATCGACCACGACAATGATTTTCATACTCGCCATTCTTGTGGCTTTCCTCATTCTCGCTGCTCAATATGAAAGCTGGACCTCGCCGTTTGCCGTGATCATGGGACTACCCATTGCCCTGTTGGGGGTTGTCATCGGGTGTCTCGTGATGAATCTCCCGATCAGCGTCTACACCCAAATCGGTATCATCCTGTTAATCGCTCTAACCGCCAAGAATGCCATCTTGATCGTGGAATTTGCCCGAGACTATCGAGCTGCCGGGAAACCGATCTCCGAGGCAGCCATTGAGGCCGGAAAGGTTCGGCTACGTCCAATCCTGATGACCTCATTCGCTTTCATCCTCGGTGTTTTCCCTCTGGTCATCTCCACCGGAGCCGGGGCTGCGAGTCGAATCTCGTTAGGGATAGCCGTTTTCGCCGGGATGCTGATGACCTCGTTGGTGGGTACACTTTTCATGCCCAATTTCTACTATGTCATGCAGTCTTTACAAGAACGACTAACCCGAAAGAAACAGAAATCCTAAGGAAATAATATCCATTATTCGAACCTCTTTCAGAGATCATTCAGAACTTCCCCATGCCGTGATATTTAAGCCACGAATAAACTCTGAGTGATCTCTGAATGAGTGAGATTATTTGGGTTAGATTACTTCTTTATTTGGGTTAGTTTCGGGTAGAAATACAAAAAAGAGTGTACTCCACAGTTATATGTGTAAAGTACACTCTTTTAAAAACTTAAATTCACCCTCTTAACGAGGCTTTCAAACAATTAGAATACAATCGTCATCTCGTTAATCAAGTTCTGGGCATTCGCGATCTTGTCCACGATGAACAGCATGTAACGAGCATCCAAGTTGATACATCTTTGCAAGTTTTCCTCGAAATCAATATCACCGGACATAGCCTCTGAGTTTCCATCAAATGCGGTTCCGATCAACTCACCGTTACCATTGATCACCGGAGAACCGGAATTACCACCTGTAATATCATTGTTCGTGATGAAGTTCACGGAAATGTTGTCAGCACCGTAACGTCCGAAATTCTTTGCGTAATACAAATCTTTCAAATTTTGCGGTACTTCGAACTCGCCACCTTTCGGGCCTTCTTTTTCCATAACACCGGTTAACGTGGTGTAATAATCATAGAACACGGCATCTCTCGGTTTATAGCTCTTCACGTTTCCATAAGTCAAACGGATAGTAGAATTAGCGTTCGGAGCCCATACTTTGTTCGGTTCCATTGCCATCAATCCATTCACGAACAAACGATCTCCTTTGGCAATATTGCTACGCATAGAACTCATTTCCCCGCTTAATTTCTGGTAAACCTCGAACAAGCTCTTTCCCGTGATATAACCCAAATCTTTATTCAATTTCTTCATATCCGGTTTTTCAAGGAACGCGTTCAAACGAGCCTCATCCGTGAAAATAGATTTGTCGGACAGTTCTTTAGCGAATTTCTCGTAGTTACCTTTGTATTTTTTGTTGATCAAATTGATCACTTCAGGATGCCATTCGGCAGCCACGTTATCACTATAAATCTTGAACAAAGCAGCCATCAAGTTTTTGTCAACATCTTTGTTGAAATCTTTAAAGAAACCTGCTGCATTTTTCTTGATTGCCTCGATGTACATATCCTTCATTTCAGCCGGGGTATTTGCATCCAAAGCTCTTTCCAAAGTATTAGCCACTTGGAAAGCGAATAACGGAACTTCAGGACCTTGTAATGCAGCCTCCTGCATATAAGACATGGCCACGTTATACGGGTGCATAGCCTCGTAACCCTCTTTGATCAAAGTCAAAGCATTACCATATTTAGCTTTGCGAGCCGGATCAGCGTTCACCCAAGCGGTAAATTCACGCTCGATTCTCTCTTTCTCACCCATCGTGTTCAAATTCTCCAACGCAATATTCTGCTCGTGAGAATATTTCCAATAGTTAGCACATTGTGCATATTTAGATGCGTATTGAATACGAGTGGCAGCGGCAGCGTCCATTCCTTCTTTCATGATACGCAACTTCTCGGTACGTACTTTATAACGAATATCATTGGTTACATCCATCGTCTCTTTCAAACCGAAGCTAGTCAAGAAACGATCGGTTGTTCCGGGGAATCCCATGATCATGGCAAAATCACCATCCTGTACTCCTTTGGCAGAAACAGGCAAATGATGTTTCGGTTTCAACGGAACATTACTCGTGTTGTAAGGAGCCGGTTCACCGTCAGGACCCGTGTAGATACGCATCATACAGAAATCTGCCGTGTGACGGGGCCAAGACCAGTTATCCGTGTCACCTCCGAATTTACCCATGCTCTGAGCCGGTGCGCCTACTAAACGAACATCGCGGTAAATCTTGTAAACCAACAGAAAGAATTGATTTCCCTCGAACATCTCCTGTACCTGAGCTTGAAGGTTAGTTCCTTGTACTGCCTTGGCAGAAATTTGTTTAGAAATAGCATCAATAGCTGCTGCACGTTCTTCTTCTGACATATTATCATTCAAAACGGCATTCACCTGATCGGTCACGTCTTCCATACGTTGCAGGATAGACGCAGTAATACCGGGATTCGGTAACTCTTCACTATATTTGTAAGCCCAGAAACCGTTTGACAAGTAGTCATGTTCCACGGTTGAGTGCTTTTGAATCACGCTGAATCCGCAGTGGTGGTTCGTCAATACCAATCCTTTGTCCGAAATGATCTCTCCGGAACAGAAATGCCAGAAAGGGCGTCCGTCGTTTCCTAATCCAACGATTGCATCTTTCAACGATGCCTGATTCACGGAATAAATATCTTCCGCCGTCAATTTACAGCCTTGTGCCTGCATCTGCTCGATGTTCTTCCCGAGCAATGACAAAAGCCACATACCTTCATCCGCCCGCACGATTGACGTTGAAAGCAAAGCAAATACAATAATAAAAACTCTCTTCATCTGTTTAAATTTCACGTTTAATATATAATCTGATCTAATTTAATTCCTGTCAAATTATGCCCTCGCCTCCCACAAACGATCGCGAATATACAATTTAATTCAAAGAAATCTTATGTAACTCACCGTGATTTAATATTATTATAACATTTTACAACACGCTGTCAGAGTAAATTAATCCTCAGACGAAACCCATGAATGTATATCGTGAAAACCCCGGAGGAATACTTCTCCCAAAACGACATCCGGATCGGGTTTTAAATCATTTTTGGGGAGATCATTCCGCCCTCAACAACCATTTCCAAACAGGAATGACTTCTATATCCAAGCTCTCTCCAAATATTGTTTGTTCTTCATCTCTAGTCACGATGATCCCCTTCCGTATCGGAAATACTTCCGACATCTTACGTAACGCTCGTACCTCTCGTTCCCTAGTCATCGGATCATCAATACTATATGAAACTTGAATGGCCATAGCTTTGTCCGGAACATAAAAATCCACCTCAACCCCCTTATTGTAAAAGAATACACCCTCCTCCTCCACTTTCTGATAACACTTTATCAAATGAATTGCCACCATATTTTCCAATAATTTGGTTTCCCCATCAAATAAAAAATTATTAAGCAACCCGTTATCGTAATAATAACGCTTACGGCTAGAGGCTCGCTCTGCCATTGTATCCGTAAAATTCGGAATACTAAAAGTCAAATAAGCATCATCCATGTAAACTAAATAATCCGCTAAAGTATTACGGCTAACGTTACTCCCGGAAGATTTCACGATATGCAATAACCGGGTTTGCGTGGTCGGCTGCATAACACTTTCCGCCAGCTTTTTAGACAACAATCGTATAGCCCCTCCGTTACGAATCTCATTACGGGCAATAATATCTCCTAAAAGAATCTTTTGATAAAGCGAGTTTATCCATTCTCTTTTATCTTGAAGAAGAAAAGTTTCGGCAAAACCTCCAAAATGAAAATATGAATCAAATAGCCGGACAACTTGTACCCGTTGATCCGGATCATATTCCCAATTCTTTTTAAGTTCCAAACCGTGGTATGACAAATATTCAGCAAATGAAAATGGGAATATCTCCCGAACAATGTAACGTCCACCAAGAGTTGTTGCAATATCCCGGCTAAGCATACTGGCATTACTTCCCGTAATAAAAACCCGATATTTTGAATCAGCTAAACGACGTGCAAACTTTTCCCAACCAACGATATTTTGTATTTCATCAAGATATATCAATGGTTTACGATTTCCAAACATTTCGGAATAACACTCCAACAACAGGCCTAACTCTGACGCCTCAAGCAAAGCAATTCGTTCATCCTCGAAATTAATATAAAGACAGTCTTCGATCTCCGCTTTTCCCATTTTTATCCGATTTTGTATATCTTGATACATCTGGTACGACTTACCTGCACGTCGAATCCCCACCAATACATAATTCATATTTTCTTCAAATTGTATTGGTCTCTCGATAAGCTGAATCTCGCGAATCTCTTTTTGGCGTTCCGCAATAATTGCCTTGATAATCCGTTTTTCCATATACCATGCCCTTTATATAATGCAAATATAGCAAATTTATGCTTAATATATTGAGCATATTTGGTTTTTCTTCTTATTTCACAAACAATGAAGATGCCTTTTAGTAAACACGCTCCGTCATGAATATACCTACAACCTATTAGAATTATTGATTTTATTCCGTATTTTTGCAGCGGAAAAAGCGATGACATGGAAAAAACGAATATAAGAGCGTACACGTTACAAGAGTTAGCAAACGTCCTCGTACAACACGGGGAAAAAGCATTCCGGGCTAAACAAATCTGGCAGTGGCTTTGGCAAAAGGGAGTGACCCGTTTCGAGGACATGACCAACTTGTCAAAAGACTTCCGGGAATTCTTGGACAACCACTTTATCCTGCAAACGGCCACACTTACCCATAAACAAGAGAGTAGTGACGGTACGACAAAACTCGGCTTTACCCTTCCCGACGGGAACTTAATTGAAACCGTACTTATCCCAAGCAAGGATAAATCGACCGTGTGCGTCTCCTCGCAAGTCGGATGTAAACTAAAATGTAGCTTTTGTGCCACGGGTGGGTTGGGGTTCACCCGCAACCTGTTGCCGGAAGAAATATTCGACCAAGTAGTTGCCGTGAAACGTCTGGGAGAAGAACGGGGCCTACCGTTATCCAACATCGTACTGATGGGCATGGGCGAACCACTTCTGAACTACGAGAATGTCCTTGCCGCCATAGAACGCATCACGGCAGAGGATGGATTGGGAATGTCCCCCTATCGCCTCACGCTATCCACCTCCGGCATCGTGGAAGGCATCAAGCGACTGGCAGATGACGACGTTCGTTTCAATCTTGCCATCTCGCTCCACTCGGCAGTCAACACGACCCGGGACAAAATCATGCCGATAAACAAGGCTTACCCACTTACCGAACTCGCCGAGGCTATTCGGTATTTCGTGGATAAAACGGGGACACGTCCCACGTTCGAGTACCTGTTACTAAAAGGTGTCAATGATAGTCTCGACGATGCCAAGGCTCTCGCCTTATTCTGCCGGCAATTCCCCGTGAAAATCAATATTATCGAGTACAACGAAGTGGACAACGCCCCCTACCGTCACAGCCCGGATGCCTGCAGGGATCAATTTGTTCGTTACCTCGAAAGTAAAAATATCGTGGTGAATATCCGTCGCAGTAAAGGAAAAGACATTGATGCGGCTTGTGGACAACTGGCCAACAAAAATAGCTAGCCTACTACATTTTTAGCTATTCTGACATAGGTTTACAGTAAACTTTTTCAAGGTAATACACCGTGTTTACCCGTTGCACATTCGATGTACTTAGGGATTAAAGACGTATCAACTTCGCTACAAAGACGTATCAAAGACGTTCGTGAACGTCTTTGATACGAACCTAATTAGTCTTTAATTATTAATTATCTGGCGATTACCTTAAGTACTCATCTATTCTTCATTTGATAACGGATGGTAATACCTCCCCAAAAAACATTATAAACTTTACAGACTTTATAAATCTTATAAACGAACATCGGGTCCCGACTTCTCGTATTACAAGAAACTAAACACCTAATTATCAACTCATAGTATGAAGTTCTTCTTATTAGCCGTATTGCTCGTCGGATGCAATATCATGGCAGCAACAGCACAATCCGACAAGATCGTCGATAACCGGGCCATAGACACACTGGATCTAAAAAAGTACGTCGGCCTATGGTATGAAATCGCACGCTTTGACCATCCCTTCGAGCGAGGCTTGGTCGGGGTAACAACCGAGTACACCATCAAACCAGACGGTAGCATCGAGGTTATCGGACGAGGTTACCAAGACAGTCTCCGGGGAGAGAAAAAAGAGATCGTGGGTCACGTGCATATCCCGGACACGACACGACCGGGCGTTCTAAAAGTCACCTTTTTCTTGATCTTCAACACGGATTATCACATTCTGGAAGTCGAGAAAGATTACAGCGCGGCTCTCATCGGAAGTTCCCAATGCGATCATCTCTGGATCGTGAGCCGCACGCCGAAACTCTCGCCCAAGAAATTGGACGACTTGATGCAACGGGCGCGACGAAGAGGGTACGACACCACCGCTCTCATCTTCGTCCCGCACGGGCAGGAACAAATTCGGGAAGAGTTGACTAAACTCTGAGTTATTTTCCATATTTTTGAACAACCAAAGGTTCAGAAATATGGAATTATTTATACTTATATCCTGCGTTTTACTTCTCATTCTCAATATCATCCTCATCGGATTACATATTCGTTCCCGCAAGGACAGTACCGCACGGGATGTATCACGATCCATCTCGGACCTCGAAAAAGTGATCCGGGACGAATCCCGCTATAACCGGGAAAACGACGAAAACCGTTCCCGCAAAGACCGGGAAGAACTCGCCTCTACCCTCAACCATTTCCGGACGGAACATCGGGAAACCCTGAAGAATATCACCACCCAGACCAATTCCGCCATACAGGCTTTCCAGAAAAGTTTTGCCGAAAGCATGGAATTATTCAATCGCCTGCAACGGGAAAAATTCGGGGAACTATCACTCCGCCAGCAGGAGCTCTTGCAAAACACGGAAAAGAAACTGGAAGAGATGCGAGCCACCGTGGATGAAAAGTTACAAAAGACCCTGCACGAACGCATCGGACAATCGTTCGAACTCGTCAGCAAGCAACTGGGAAACGTGCAGAAAGGCTTAGGGGAGATGCAGACACTGGCGCAAGATGTCGGTGGGCTAAAACGAGTGCTTAGCAACGTGAAAATACGGGGAACGATCGGGGAAGTACAACTTTCCATGCTACTGGAACAGATTCTAGCCCCGGATCAATACGATGTAAACGTGAAGACCAAACCCGGATCGGACAAACTGGTCGAGTTCGCCGTGAAACTTCCCGGCCGGGCGGAAGGAGACGAATCGGTCTACCTTCCCATCGACGCCAAGTTCCCGAAGGATGTTTACGAGCAACTCCTTGACGCCTACGAGTCCGGAGACTTGCAACGGGTGGAAACCACTTCCCGCGTACTCGAACAGACCATTCGCGGTATGGCAAAGGACATCCGGGACAAATACCTAGCCCCTCCACATACCACGGACTTCGGGATCATGTTCCTGCCTTTCGAGAGCATATACGGAGAGGTTACCCGCCGGGCAGCCTTGCTGGAACAATTACAGCAGGAATACCACGTGATTGTCACGGGGCCTACCACACTGGCAGCGATACTGAACAGCCTGCAAATGGGATTCCGCACGCTGGCCATCCAAAAACGCAGCAGCGAGGTGTGGCATATTCTTGGTGGCGTGAAGGCCGAATTCGAGAAGTTCGGGGGACTTCTGGAGAAAGCCCAAAAAAATCTCCAAACCGCTAACAACCAACTGGAAGAGGTCATGGGCAAACGAACCCGGGCCATACAGCGACAACTCCGCTCGGTCGAGGCCCTTCCGGCTAAAGAGGAGCAAAACCCACTACTGGATCCATTTTCAGAAGAGGACGAGGCATAAAAACAACCAAGATTTTCACCTGAAATAAAACAAAACACGACTTGCTAGATTCTTTCCGCAGTTTTTATTAGCTTTGCCCGAAAGAAGGTAATACAAGTAAAAAGATTAAATATAAAAACATGGAAACGACGAAGAATAAGACGACCTTGCTCATCATGGCAGCAGGGATGGGTTCCCGGTTCGGTAGCTTGAAACAACTGGCATTACTCGGACCTCACAAGAAAACATTGTTGCATTATTCAATCTATGACGCCGTACACGCGGGGTTTGACAAGATTGTTTTCATCATCCGCCGGAGTTTCGAGAACGAATTTAAAGAGGCCGTGGGAAAATATGCAGAAAGCTTGGTTGAAACCGTGTACTGTTTTCAAGAAATGGATCAACTGCCCGGTAACCTACCCCCGATCCAGCGGGAAAAACCTTGGGGAACGGCTCACGCCATCTGGGCCGCAAAAGACCATATACACGAACCGTTTATCGCGATCAACGCCGATGACTTTTACGGACGGGATGCCTTCGTGAAGATGCACGATTTCGTAGCCAGCAACTCCGACGAGAGATGCTTCAGCTTGGCCGGCTACCGGTTGGCAGCCACGCTATCCGAGAACGGGACGGTATCCAGAGGAATATGCACGGCTGACGGGGACAATTTTCTGACCAGTATCACCGAACGCACGAAAATCGGTCGGGAAGGTGACGTAATTAAAGACCTGAACTCGGGAGTAGTTTTACACGAGGATGACGTGGTTTCCATGAATTTCTGGGGATTCTCACCTATGCTTTTCGGGGAGATCGAAAAGCAATTCATCGAGTTCTACCATAAGAACAGCGAAAATCCCAAGGCAGAGATTTACATCCCTTTCGTGGTAGACGAACTTATCAAGCAAAAGGCCGTGAAAGTGAAGGTATTAAACACCAGTGCCAAATGGTTCGGTGTAACATACAAAGAGGACACGGAACTAGTGAACAATGCCTTGCAGAAATTCGACGGGGAAGGATTATACACTGACATGGGGCAATAAATAGCATAAAAACGGGTAAACACTAAAAAACAACTAAGCATGGACAAACTGAAGAGAATTTACGACACGTTCGTATCGAGCGGGCGGTTTATATCCGCAACACCGTACGGTTCTGGCCATATTAACGACACCTATCTGGTGAAAGTGGACGAGGATGTCGAGTACATTCTCCAAAGGATCAACGGTAACGTGTTCAAGGACATCCCGAAACTGGTGCGAAACAAAGAACTAGTGTGCGGGCATATCCGCAACCGGCTTATCCGACACAAAGTGAGCGACATTACCCGCAAATACATCACGTATTTCTACACGGACAAGGGAAACGCTTACTACAAAGATTACGAGGGAAACTACTGGACGCTATCACTCTTTATCAAAGGATCAAAGAGCTACGATGTTATCCCGGATTCCCAGATCGCTTATCAAGTGGGTATCGGGTTCGGGGAATTCGAGAACCGGATTTCCGATTTTGATGCAAAATTGTTGATCGAGACCATCCCGCTTTTTCACAATGTTCCCCGCCGCCAACGGGAATTAAAAGAAGCCTTGGCCAAAGCCGAACCGGAGCGAATCGAGGCAAGCAAGGAATTACTCGAATATTTGAAAAAGTTCGATAACGAGATGTTGGAATTACAACGGATGAAAGACGAGGGTATTCTACCGCTCCGGGTCACTCACAATGACACGAAAGCTAATAATCTCCTGTTCGACCACAATGATCACCCGTTATGCGTGATCGATCTGGACACCGTGATGCCGGGAATCGTGCATTACGACTTCGGGGATGCTATTCGTTCGTCCTGTAACACAGCCGGAGAGGAAACCCGCAATCTTGACGAGGTGCATTTTAACATGGATTATTTCGAGGCTTTCACCGCCGGATTCATGGAAAAAGCCAAACACCTTTTCACGCTCAAAGAAAAAAAGACCCTCGCGCAAGGATGCATGCTGATGACCTACCTGCAAGCTGTCCGTTTCTTGACGGATTATTTGGACGGAGATCATTATTACCCGATCACCTATCCCGAGCATAACCTGCAACGGGCTAAAGTTCAAGTAAGGTTATTACAGGACATGGAACGACAATTCGACAAGATGAACCAGTTTATTCTGGATCAATAATACAAAAAAACGGTAGCGAAAGCTACCGTTTTTTTGTATCCTTCAAGAATATTTCCTTACTTTTTCTTATTCTTGCAGCACTCGTCTGTTTTACCTGTCTTGGAACAGCAATTGTCACCACATTTTCCTTCACATTTGCTTTCTTTTGACTCGCAGTTCTGGTCGCATTTGCTATCACACTTTTTCTCGCCACAACTTTGCCCGCAAGTACCACTGCAATTATGTTTCTCGCCGCAACTTCCCTTGCAAGCTTCTTTATTTCCTTCTTTACAACATTTATGTGCTTTACCACATTTCATCAACTTACCGTCTTTATCACACATTCCCACTACTTTCACGTCATGGCGCTCGATAGCCGCCCGCAATGCCTCAACAGAGTTTTTGTCGGTACGGAAAGAAATCAACACGGTTGAATCTTTCATGTTCAACTTATAATCCTTGATTCCTTTCTCGAAAGGCATATCTTTATCCAGTTTAGCCTTACAAGAAGGGCAATGTATTCCTACTTTAAAAATAACGGTTGTATCTTTTTTAGCTTGGGCACTCACGGTTAAACCCATCATAACGAACACTACCAGCGTGAATAAAATTTTCATTGTTTTCATAGTAAATGTATTAGTTATTAAAAACATTGTTTTTCAAAAGTAATTATTTTATTGATTATTCTTTTCGATCTAAGGCAAATCTCAAACCGATATAAAATTTACGTCCGTGAAGAGGTCCCCACACTTTCGACGAGTCAAAGGTATCGCTCCAAGGATTATGGGAATTTACGATCGGGTTCTTTTGAGTGAAATCCCCGATATTCTCACATCCAGCGTAAATACTCCACAAACGGAAATATTTCGTAACCTGCGCGTTCATGATCTGGAAATCATCAAAACGGGAGGCGACCCGATATTCATCGGCAATCCCACCCTGCTCCGGCAAACGTCCAGAACCGTTGAACTGGGTTGTGAAATCGAACTGCCATTTCTTCAAATTCGTGAAATATGACAAATTCACCAATCCCTTATAACGGCTCGTTAAAGGAGTACGTCTCAAATCACCGTTTATCGTTGTCTTCACATCATTGTAACGATAAGCTAACGTGGCCTCCAAACGAGGGATCAACTCGTATTTCACCTCTATCTGGTAACAATTCGAATAGGAATCCCCGTCTAAGTTATAAAAGTTCACCTTGTTGTATGCCGTCTCGTTATCCACCACCACTTGGTCGTTGAATTTCGTATGATAATAATCCAAATTGATATTCAAGGTACGCCCGAATACTTCGAACTTCCGGTTCACGTTAGCCCCGAAATTCCAAGAATCCTCCATTTTTAGATCATCCAGTAAAGCCGGATTTTTACCCAACAACTCGCCATTCACGTAGAAGTTCGCGGCAGAGGCCAGCAAGTAACTGTTCTCGGCCAAGATATTCGGAGTACGCAGACCGCGACCAAAAGTGGCCTTAATGCTGGTGAATTCATCCGGTTTATACATGATGTGAGCCCGCGGAGTCCAAATACTCCCGAAAATATTGTGATAATCGTAGCGCAAACCTGCCATCACGATAAAACGCTGATCCAAGAACTCTCCCGTGTACTGGAAGAAAGCTCCCGGCACCCGTTCTTCTCGTTTCATATTTATGAAATCGGTAGAAATATCCTCTCCATAATTGAAAACCGGATCACGGAAATCTTCGTCATATTTGTCGTAATTGAAACTCAACCCGGCAGAGTACATCTGGCTGGGATTCGTCCCGAAGATAGACTGGTAGATGTAGTTCACGAACAAACTCTTCTGCCCGGCGTTATACATTTTCGGCCCATAATAAGAATCCTGCGTGTGATCGGAATAGTTCACCAAAATCGCCATACTCGTGTTCTCATACCGGGGCATCAAGTAACCTAACTTCAAGAAAGCCTCGTAACGACGAGTGTCGATTCCAATTTTATACAACCCGTATTTCTCATCTGCATGAGCATGTCCACCATGAGTGGTTTGTCCACCGATACGTTCCTCGTCGATAAATTTACCCCCGAATTGCAAATACCAAGTATCATCTTTATAAGCCCAACGATTCATCACGTTGTATTGCGTTTTCTCCGGCATATCCAAGAATCCATCCTTGTTCCCGTCATGAGGCTCTTCCATCCAGTCCCCATGCAAAAGGAACATCGTACTCCACTTGTCATTGAACTTGATACTGAAATTAGAGTTAAATTCGTACATCCCCTCGCTACTCGTGAAGACATTAGCCGAGAGTAACTCCGGGTCCCGGGGTTTCTTGTAGTCCACGCTGATCTGCCCGGCCATCGATTCGTAACCATTAATCACCGATCCCGTTCCTTTTGAAACGGAAATCGCGGACATCCAAGGACCGGGAATATAAGTCAATCCGTACAAAGAGGCCAATCCCCGGAAATTAGGCATATTCTCTGTCATCATCTGCACGTACTTTCCGGTTAATCCCAATAGCTGGATTTGCTTTGCACCCGTCACGGCATCGGCATACGACACGTCAACCGAGGCATTCGTCTCGAAACTCTCACCCAAGTTACAGCAAGCCGCCTTACACAACTCTTCGCCCGTGATCAATTGCTCGATCAAAGGTCCCTGAGTCGACATCACGGTACTCTGTTTACGGGCAGCCACGCTCACCTCATCCAATTGCTCCCCGGATTTCAACGTGCAGGTCACGAATTTATCCGTGGATTTTACCTCTATCGTATCCGAGCGGTACCCGATAAAACTAACGACCAACTTCCCAACCTTTTCCCACTTGATCTTAAATTCCCCGTTCGCATCCGAAACAGATCCTTTCGAGGTCCCTACCCAATAGACATTCGCCCCGGGTAACGCCACCCCTCCGTTTTCCGTTTCTTCCATAACACGCCCTTTTATGGTCTGTGCCTGTAAGCCAACAGAGGCAAGTAAACACATTACAATAAACAAATTTCTCATATAGATTCCACGATTTTCAGGAACGTGCCGGGGATATTTCTTTTACCCAATGCCACGAAACACGTTCTCTCTTGATTAAATTTTAAATAACGTTTCAGTCAAGTCAGACGCATACACACGACTCGTCGAAAGATACTTTTAAAGCATCTTCGTCACGGATCAAAATTTAATCAACAACGGAAAATACATAGCAACTCCAAAGGCGGAGACGTGTCTATGTATGCAACAGGAGAATTAAAGGGTTGTACATTAGAAATAACCACATCCGGTAAAGACATCATAAAATTACACTCCCGCACCATATCGCAGAACTGTATTTCGAAATGGGACATTGCCCAATCACCGGAAACTTTATAATAAGTATGTTCTTGTTTCGCATTATCGCAATTCTTTTTGTGCGCGTTGTGGCACATATGATGACAACAGTGACAACCATGCGTACACGGACACGGGATGTCCTGAGGAATAACCATCACGTGCAAGTAAGTTTCCTGGCAACGCTGACAGTACACTTTACTTACATTCACGCCTATCGTACCTAACAAGAAGGTAAACAAGAGCAAAAGTGCCGGTATATTCAATTTTTTCTGTTTCATCATTTGCAAAAATAAAACAATTTTCAAATTTCGATTCCCCGAAATACACCATTAACAATTAATTAACGGTTTTTCCCCCGAAAATCTGATCCGATGATGTGAAAAATAGAAAAAAAGTATTACTTTCGAACTTCATAAATCAAGATGTAGATTATTTATATCATTCCAACAAATTATGAGAAAAATACTATTACTTGGACTACTTGTAGTTCTTATCGCATCCTGTAGTGAAAAGACGAATGTCGAAATTACAGGAGCCATCAAAGATGCAGCCAACACGAAAGTATATCTGGAACAAATAGATGTAAGTTCAAGAAAAACAATCGACTCAACAAAAATTAACAAGAACGGGGAGTTTAAATTTAAACTCAACATCGAACTCCCGACATTCTATTCTTTAAGATTTTCTAACAACGAGCAAGTGACCTTGATCGCCAGCCCGGACGAGGTACTTGAAGTCAGTGGTACGCTGAAGGACATTAAAAATAACTATTGGGTGGACGGTTCTGAAAACTCGTTATGGATTAAACTCTTGAATTTCCAAATCACCCGTACCATCACGACAACAGATTCTTTGAAGAGATCCTACCAAGCTCTCCCACAAGGAACCGAGTATGACGCTCAACGTCAGGAATACGCCAAGGCATGGGAAGAGGCCATCAACAAACAGATCAGTTTCACCCGTGACTTCATTATCAAACACGCCACCTCTCCGGCATCTTACTATGCCCTTTATCAAAAAATTGATGATAATATCGGAGTGATGGACGAGTTCGAAGACCTTCACTATTTTAAAGTGGTGGCATCATCCTTGACCGCCCTTTATCCCGAATCCCAGTACACGAAGGCAATCATGAATCACTTGAAACAAATATCCCAAGCTATCCGCAATCAACAATTGGCTGCCGTAATTAACAACACGGAAGGATCTCTGCCGGATATTAACCTGCCGGATGTGAATGGCAAGGATGTTTCACTGAACTCCCTCAAATCGAAACTCATCGTGCTTGACTTCGGACTGATCACGGCCAAAGAGAGCCAAGAGTACATTGACCAGATGAAAAGCGTGTACAACAAGTTCAAAAACCGGGGAGTGGAAATATACATGGTTTGTCTGGATAAAAACAAATTTCTTTGGGAAGACGTGATAAAAACGAACAAGATCAACTGGATTTGCGTATGGGATCAAGGAGCATTACAAAGTCGGGCAGCCTCGACTTGGAACGTGAAGAGTGTTCCGGCAAACTACATCATTAACCAAAAGAAAGAAATTGTCGGTAAAAACTTGTACGGCAGCCGTTTGGAAGACCGTTTGAACGACTTGTTGAAAAAATAATTATATTGGACGAACATATCATCATGCAGGGTAAGAAGGTTTATTTTCTTTCAGATGCACATTTGGGTGCCAAACTATTGAAAGATAATCGGGAGAGAGAAATTATGCTCGTGGAGTTTTTGCAAAGCATCAAACCTGATTGCTTGGAACTTTACCTGCTTGGTGATATGTTTGATTTTTGGTTCGAATACAAACACGTCGTACCCAAAGGCCACGTACGCTTTCTTGCCGAACTGGCCAATTTCACGGATCAGGGAATTAAGGTACATTTCTTCACGGGTAACCACGACATCTGGGCTTTCGATTACTTGGCAAAAGAATGTGGTGTTATCCTGCACACTTCCATGCTTGAAACCACGCTAAACGGAAAGTCTTTCCTTATCGGACATGGTGACGGCCTGAACCCGAACGACAAAGGGTATCTTTTCCTGCGTAACGCTTTCCATAATCGTTTCCTACAAAGATGTTTCCGATTTATCCATCCCGACTGGGGGATCGCTTTAGCCAATAAATGGTCATCCCATTCCCGACTGAAAGGAAACGGACAAATCGAGGCGAGGGGCTATCTGGGAGATGACAAAGAAGAAATCGTTATTTATTGCCGGAATATCTTGAAAGAACACCACGTGGATTATTTCATTTTTGGCCATCGCCATTTACCTCTCAATCTTGAACTCGAACCCAACAGCCACTATATCAACACGGGAGACTGGATCACGCATTTCAGTTATGCCGTATTCGACGGAGAGAAGGTTTCTCTTGAAAAACTTGATCGCAACAAATAACCTATTTTGCATTGTTTTCATGTGAAATAATCTTAACTTACATGCCTGTATGTGAAACATAAGATCAGACGGTATGTTAGTTAAAATTTTCGGGGGTGCAGTGTACGGAATCAACGCTTTGACCATCACAATCGAGGTCAATATTCTTTGGGGAGCAAAATTTATTATTGTCGGCTTACCCGATAATGCGGTAAAAGAAAGCCAGCAACGAATTGATTCCGCCCTCCGGGAAATCGGGCTAAAGATTCCGGGTAAACGAGTCATCATCAACATGGCTCCCGCCGACGTGAAGAAAGAAGGATCGTCTTTCGACCTACCGCTAGCCATTGGAATCCTTGCGGCTAATGACCAGTTACCCAACGCACAACTGGATAAATACTTGATCATGGGCGAGCTGTCATTGGATGGTAGCCTACAAGCGGTCAAAGGGGTACTTCCCATCGCCATACACGCCAAAAAAGAAGGTTTTAAAGGTATTCTTCTGCCCCACCAAAATGCTAACGAGGCTGCCGTGGTTCAAGATTTTGAAGTTTACGGTTTCCACCATCTGAGTGAAGTGATCGCTTTTCTGAAACAGGAAAAAGACTTCTCTCCCATTTCTTTCGATCAGCAAGTCATGACAGCATTTCCCGATGATGACTTGCTTGATTTCAAAGACGTAAAGGGACAAGAAAACGTGAAACGTGCGATGGAAGTTGCCGCCGCAGGCGGACATAACATGATTATGATCGGCTCTCCCGGTTCTGGAAAAACCATGCTGGCCCGAAGATTACCGACCATTCTCCCTCCCATGACCATCGAAGAGGCACTGGAAACAACGAAAATCCACTCCGTAGCGGGAAAGATTCAAAATAATCATTCCTTAATTACTTCACGTCCCTTTCGTTCGCCGCATCATACCATATCTGATGTCGCACTTGTTGGCGGGGGATCTTGGCCTCAACCGGGGGAAATATCACTTGCTCACCATGGCATCTTATTTCTAGATGAACTCCCAGAATTTCGCCGGGCAGTACTGGAAGTATTGAGACAACCGCTTGAAGATCGGAAGATTACCATCAGTCGTTCCAAGTTCAGCGTGGAATATCCGGCTAACATCATGCTGATCGCATCCATGAATCCTTGCCCATGTGGGTACTATAATCATCCCACGAAGGAATGTAATTGTCCGCCCGGAGCCGTTCAAAAATACTTATCGAAAATATCCGGTCCTTTACTCGACCGGATTGACATACATATTGAAGTGATTCCCGTAGAGCTTGACAAGATCACAAATTCCTCGGACAGTGAACCAAGTTCTGTTGTTCGGGCTAGGGTGATCGCAGCCCGGGCCATCCAGACCCAGCGATTTCAATCTTACCCCGGGATTTATTGTAATGCCCAGATGACCTCGCCGCTACTAAAAAAGTATTGCCCCCTAGACGATAAATGTGTTGCACTACTAAAGATTGCCATGCAACGTTTCGGACTTTCCGCCCGGGCTTACGACCGGATCATCAAATTGTCACGAACGATTGCCGATCTAGACCATAACGAGAAAATAACCCCGCAATATATCGCCGAGGCCATACAATACCGAAGTCTCGACAAGGACGGATGGGGTGGATGAGAGAACTAAAAGATAAAAACTAAAAGATAAAAGTTGAATTCTCACTTAACTTTTATCTTTTACCTTACCGTTATACCCGACTTAGTATATCTTCAAGTCCTTGGAAGTGATTTTTATAATCTTCGGCACTTCTACGAATCACCTCGAAAGCCTCTTCTTTATTATAGACATGAGTGATTTCCGTGCGTCGTTCTTCACCGGGAAGATCCTTGTAGGTTAAAAAATAATGCCGCAACCGATCGATGATCACGTGCGGTAATTCAGAAATATCATTGTAAATATTATACGTGGCATCATGTTTCAATACGGCAATAATCTTATCGTCCGCCTCGTTCTTATCCAACATCCGGAATCCCCCGATAGGACGAACTTCCGCGATAATATCCCCGTGAGAGATCGTTTTCTCGGTCAGGACACAAATATCAAGCGGGTCTCCATCCCCGTGAATATCCGTTCTCTCAGTCTGTGACATACAATACTCGGCGACCAAATCTCCGCAATAGGTCTGCGGCAAAAAACCATATAAAGCGGGAACCACGTTCGAATACTTCTGCGGACGATCTATTTTTATATACCCACTCACTTTATCCAACTCGTACTTCACCGTGTCCGTCGGTACCATCTCTATAAACGCGGTAACCACGTTCGGCGCATCCTCCCCAATATCCAAACCATGCCACGGATGTGACTTGTACCTAAGTCCCATCAACCGGACAATAGGATCATTAATTTTATTTCCCATAACTTATATTATTAAAAACATATACACCTCTTTATTGTTCCGCAAACAAATGCGCCTCGATTTGCTCAATCAGAATATGAATCACCTTGATGTGAATCTCCTGAATCCGATCGGAATACCCGTTCCAAGGAACACAAATATTCACGTCACACATATTCTTCATTTTACCGCCATCCTTACCGGTTAACCCGATCACCAACATACCCTTGCGGTGAGCCGCATCAACGGCTTTCACAATGTTCTCTGAATTACCGGAAGTACTGATTGCCAATAGCACATCACCCGCTTTCCCGTGTGCCTCCACGTAACGGGAAAACACATACTCAAACCCGAAATCATTGGCCACGCAGGTCAAGTGAGTCGGATCGGAAATTGCCATTGCCGGTAGTGCAGGACGGTCTCCCCTGAAACGTCCGGTAAGTTCCTCGGCGAAATGCATGGCGTCACTCATAGAACCACCATTTCCACAACTTATCACCTTACCCCCGTTTTTCAATACCCGGGATAATATCTCTGCCGCCAATCCGACTTGTTCCAACTTCTCCTCATCCGCCACGAAATCAGCTAACACTTGCTGCGCCTCCAAAAAACTTTTCTTGATACTATCCATATATTCGGGTATTACATTTATCTTATCTTTTTCCATTCAACGATTTTTCCCCTCTCTTTTTTCAACATTCCCGGGGGAACCACTTGTCGTATATCTTCACAAAGCAAATCAATCAACTTCTGTTTCGTGAAATGACGGGAATATATCACACTGACTTCCCGTAAAGGTTTGGACACCGTGAAAGAACGAACTTGCTTTTTCTTTTCCTCCGTCATGTATAACGTGGCCAATTCAGGAATCAAGGTAAATCCTCCTTCCCGGTCCACAATCTTCATTAAGGTTTCTAAAGAATTACTCTCAAAATCAAAAGGCAAATTCTTATGCAGCGTTCCACGTATTTCACACAAGTTCACCACTTGATCCCGGAAACAATGTCCGTCTCCTAACATCCATAACTCAGGAGTTGCAATATCTTGTGTTTCTACGTTTTTCTTTTTCAAAAGTTCATGATCGGGGTGAGCATAGATCATCATCTCCTCGTAAAACACGGGCTGTTCCACAATCTTATCGTCATGATAAGGGGTCACGAATACCCCCACGTCCAACGTGTCATGTTTCAGTCGTCGGATAATCTCCTCCGAAATTAATTCTTCCACTTCCACCTGTACCCCGGGATAACGACGAATATAGTCCCCAATAAATATCGGTAATAAATAAGGAGCCAGCGTAGGAATAATACCTATTTTCAAGGCCCCCGCTACCTCTTGTTTCTCTTCATTGATAATCTCTTTTATCCTTTGTGTCGAGGCCAGCACAATTCTTGCCTGTTCGATCAACTTGTAACCGATGTCGGTAGGAACAACCGGTTGCCGGCTCCGATCGAAAATGATTACACCCAGATCATCTTCCAGCTTTTTAATTTGCATACTCAGTGTCGGCTGTGTCACAAAACACTTGTCGGCGGCTGTTGCAAAATGCCGGAATTCATCGACCGCAACAACATATTCTAATTGTGTCAGTGTAATCATATATTATTATTTCTAATCAAAAAAATCTTTCATCTTGGAGAAGATACTTTTCTTGTCACCACTTCCCGGCTTAAAGCCTTCCGCCTCTTTCATCTTTTCCACGAGTTTCTTCTCGTCCTTCGACAAGTTCTTCGGAATCCACACGTTCACCTTCGCCAACAAATCCCCTTTACCGTAACCGTTCACATCAGGCAATCCTTTTCCTCGCAAACGCAATATTTTACCCGGCTGGGTACCTGCCTCAATTTTCACTTTTACTTTCCCTTCGATGGTCGGAATCTCAACCGTTTCCCCTAACACGGCTTCTGGGTACCCGATAAACACATTGTATAATAAATCATTCCCATCTCTTACCAACTCCGGATGCTCTTCTTCTTCTATCAACACGATCAAGTCTCCGTTCACACCACCGCGACGAGCCGCATTTCCTTTACCACTCAAAGACAATTGCATTCCTTCACCCACTCCTGCCGGAATATTGATAGAAATCACCTCTTCCGACATCAACACGCCCTCCCCATTACAGAAAGTACATTTTTCATTGATAATCTTTCCTTCGCCCTCGCAAGTCGGACACGTGGAAGTGGTTTGCATCGCTCCCAGTATCGTATTTTGTACCCGGGTCACTTGCCCCGATCCTTTACAGGTCGAACAAGTGGAATAGGATTTTCCATCCTTTGCTCCCGTTCCATTACAATGCTGACAAGCCACATATTTCTTTACCTTGATTTTCTTCTCAATCCCGGTAGCAATTTCCTGAAGGTTCATTTTCACCTTCACTCTCAGGTTCGTTCCCCGGTTTACTCGGCGGGCACTACGGCCTCCACCAAAACCTCCGAAACCACTAAAGCCACCGAAACTTCCGAAAATATCCCCGAATTGAGAGAAAATATCATCCATACTCATGCCGCCACCAAAACCTCCTTGTCCGGCTCCACCTACTCCGGCGTGACCGAACTGATCATAACGACGTCGCTTCTCTTCGTTACTCAGCACATCGTATGCTTCAGCGGCTTCTTTAAATTTTTCCTCGGCCTCCTTGTCACCCGGATTTTTATCCGGGTGATACTTCAAAGCCAGTTTTCGATATGCTTTCTTGATCTCAGTGGCATCAGCACTTTTAGATACCCCCAACACCTCATAATAATCTCTCTTTTCCATTACCACGCAACTATATATTATTCACCAACAACCACTTTTGCAAAACGCATCACCTTGTCATTCAAGTAATATCCCTTCTCGATACAATCCAACACTTTACCCTTTAACTCCGGAGTCGGAGCCGGAATTGTTGTTACCGCCTCGTGAATATCCGTGTCAAAATCAGCATTTTCAGTTTCGATTTCTTTCACGCCATTCTGTGTCAGAAAAGACTTAAAATTAGCATAGATCAAATCCACTCCTTCTTTAAGAGCTGCCACATCCTTCGCCGTACTCATACTCTTCAAGGCACGTTCGAAGTTATCCACCACGGGTAAAATATTACTTAACAATTGTTCCCCGGCACTCTTGGTTAACTCCATTTTTTCCTTCAAGGTACGTTTCCGGTAATTATCGAACTCCGCAGACAGACGTAAGTATTTATCATTCATCTCGATCAGTTTCTGTCCCAACTCTTCCAATTGCTTGTCCTCTTTTCGGCAAGACTTATCTTCTTTCTTTTTGTGAGCTTCTCCCTGATGTTTTTCTGAATTCACTTCTTCTTTCTCCGTGTCGTTCGTCTGTGACTCTTCAAACTCGTTTTCTTGAGTCGATCTCTTCTCTTCTGCCATATCGTATATAATTTTTTTATGAATAAACATTTTAAGCTACTCTTTCCAAGCAAAATCCCTGCCAACCGTCAATATGCCACATTGACAAGCATCACGAGTGCCAATGTGACACAAATAGCTGCCACAAAGATAGTAAAAGATATTCTTCCGATTCAACTTTTCAGCACTTAATGAGATTAAAGCATCCCATTGTCCGCAAAACTATAATACCGATCAGGGCAAACGACGATATGATCCAGCAACGTGATGTCTAATACCCGTCCAGCCTCCTGCACCTTCTTTGTCAAAGTAATATCGTGGGAACTCGGACGATCATTACCGCTGGGATGATTATGAGCTATCACGATGGAACAAGCTTTTGATTCCAACACTTTCCGGAATATCATACGAATATCAATAATCGTACTCTCTATTCCTCCTGAAAACAAGCGATCGCATGACTTAATCCGACAAGCGCTTGACAAGGTGACCACCCAAAATTCCTCATGATCCAGATCTCCAATCAAAGGCTGAAGATAATCGTACAAATCCCTGCTGGTCGTCAACGCCGGTTCCTCCCTAGCTGTCGACAACGCCCGGCGGCGTCCCAATTCCATGGCAGCAATGATTGAGGCAGCTTTCGCCATCCCAACTCCTTTGTAGCGATTCATAAAATCCGATACAGAAAGACGAGCCAACGCATTCAAATCATTACTGGCATCCGTCAAAATCCGGCGAGACAAATCTAATGCAGATTCTCCTCCACTCCCTGAACGAATTAAAATTGCGAGTAACTCGTTTGTTGAAAGTGCAGCAACACCTTTCAGCAACATCTTTTCCCGGGGCTTATCGTCTTCCGCCCACGAGGAAATTGGGATATAATTTCCAGCCATAACTTTCTCTTTATAGCTGGCAATGTAGCTATTTTTTAGCAATAAAAAAAAATCTCGAGAAGTAATTTCTCAAGATCAACCGACACATAGAAATAAAGGTAACAAACAATCGTTTGTTACCTCAATATCTTAAGATAGTAAAATTACAATTTATTCACATGTAAAGCCAAGCTAGACTTCAAGTTAGCTGCTTTGTTCTTGTGGATAATATGTTTTTTTGCTAATTTATCCAACATAGCCGAAACTTTCGGCAACAAGTCTGCTGCAGTCTCCTTTTCGGTCATTGCACGTAGCTTTCTAACGGCATTTCTAGCAGTCTTTGCGTAATAACGATTGTGTAATCTTCTTTTTTCAGTCTGCCTTATTCTTTTTTCTGATGATTGATGATTTGCCATCTCTACAAATTAATTTAATTCAACTTTGTAGTCCGTACGAGAATCGAACTCGTGTTACAAGAATGAAAATCTTGCGTCCTAACCCCTAGACGAACGGACCATCGTTAAACATTTGCTTTTGCCTTAGTAGTCCGTACGGGAATCGAACCCGTGTTACAAGAATGAGAATCTTGCGTCCTAGCCCCTAGACGAACGGACCATCTTTTGCTTTAGCGGTTGCAAATATACGGCAAATTTCATTCCTACCAAAGAAAACGTGATTTTTTTTTTACATCTCCAGCAATTTGGTCTCGTACACGACATCAATCCACTGTAAATAAACACAATACCGTCTTATTCCATATGAATAAATAAAACTCTCCCGTCCATACATGTAAATACTTTATTCCCTACCTTTGCCCCTGTAACCTATTGAAGATCGAAATTCATTTTCAATTTTCAATTTTCAATTTTCAATTTTCAATTTTCAATTAATATGGCTAAATTATATCTGATCCCGACCCCAGTAGGTAATCTTGAAGACATCACGTTAAGAGCACTTCGTATATTAAAAGAAGTACCTCTCGTCCTCGCCGAAGATACCCGCACTTCCGCAAAATTGTTAAAACACTACGAGATCAACACTCCCCTACTCTCTCATCACAAATTCAACGAACACCAGCAAGTGAACCGTATTGCCGAGCGCATTGCCCGGGGGGAGGACGTGGCCTTAATCAGTGACGCAGGGACACCCGGTATCTCCGACCCGGGATTCCTGCTCGTGCGCACTTGCATCGAGCAAGGCATTGAAACCGAATGCCTGCCGGGAGCTACGGCATTTGTTCCCGCACTTGTAAACTCGGGCCTTCCCTGCGACCGCTTTTGTTTTGAAGGATTCCTACCCCAAAAAAAAGGACGCCAAAAGAAACTCATGACCCTCGCCGAAGAGGAACGCACGATGATATTCTACGAATCCCCCTTCCGTCTGGTAAAAGCCCTCGAGCAGATGGCCGAATTCTTCGGGGAAAACCGCCACGCCTGTGTCGCCCGTGAGATCAGTAAACTTTTCGAAGATTTCCAACGGGGTACGTTGAAAGAACTAATCAATCATTTCACCGAAAACGGGGTGAAGGGAGAAATCGTCATGATCGTGGAAGGTAAACCCAAAAAAGAAGAGGAAGAATCAGAATAAAAATGGGGACTCAACCAAATCCCCATCTTCATATCTATTTATTTGCATTTCTGACATTCAAAATATTTCCAGACTCCGGCAGCGAGGATAGCGCCTAAAAATGGGGCGATAATAAACAACCACAACTGACTTAAAGCATTACCACCTTCAAAAATAGCGGGAGCAATACTTCGAGCCGGATTAACCGAAGTTCCTGTCACAGGAATACATACAATATGGATCAAAACCAAAGATAAACCAATTGCTAATCCCGCGAATCCGGTAGGAGCGTTAGCACTCGTGGACCCTAGAACAACAAGGATAAAGATAAAGGTAAACACCAACTCCGCCACAAAAGCCGGAACCATATTTCCTTCTCCATACATATTTGCCCCCGTTCCTTCCAACCCCATCCCGGAAGAAATCACGTAAAGAATCGCCGAACCGATAAAAGCACCTATCACCTGAAATAACATGTACATCCCAGCATCCTTTCCGCTCATTCGCCCCGTCAAGAAAACACCTAATGTAATGGCCGGATTAATATGACATCCGGAAATACCACCAATAGCATACGCCATTGCCACCACAGACAAACCGAAAGCGAAAGCAATTCCCAAGAAACCGATTTCTGCTCCGGCAATAACAGCACTACCACACCCCATAAGCACAAGTACCATGGTACCAATCATTTCAGCTACATACTTTTTCATAAATTTGTTTTTAAGATTTTGTAATACAAATATAAGAAAAATTAAGCATATTATCCTGCCCAAAAAGAAAAGACTCCTATAACAATTGTCACAAGAGTCTTTTTCCCTATAAAACAAATTTCAATTACTTGCTGAATTTCCGTCCGTGGAACTGAGCATTATCACCTAATTCTTCCTCGATCCGAAGTAATTGATTGTATTTTGCCATGCGGTCAGAACGGCTTAGTGATCCCGTCTTGATCTGCCCGGAATTGGTTGCCACCGCAATATCTGCGATAGTTGCATCCTCTGTTTCCCCGGAACGATGAGAGGTCACCGACGTGTAGCCGGCACGGTGAGCCATATCAATTGCGTCCAACGTTTCAGTTAATGTACCAATCTGGTTTACCTTGATTAAAATGGAATTAGCGCATCCCATTTCAATACCTTTCTTCAAATATTGCACGTTTGTCACGAACAAATCATCTCCCACTAACTGGCAACGGTCCCCGATACGCTCTGTCAGTAATTTCCAGCCTTCCCAATCGTTCTCACTCATACCGTCCTCGATAGAATCGATCGGGTAACGGGAAATCAATTCTTCCAGATAAGCTACCTGCTCGGCTGAAGAACGCTTTGCGCCCGTCGCTCCTTCAAATTTAGAATAATCGTAAACCCCATCCTGATAAAATTCAGAAGAGGCGCAATCCAACCCGATCATCACATCCTCACCTGCCTTGTACCCGGCAACCTCAATGGCTTTAATAATAGATCCCAAAGCATCTTCCGTTCCTTTCAACGCGGGAGCAAAACCACCCTCGTCACCCACGGCCGTACTCAACCCGCGGTCGTGAAGAACTTTCTTCAAACTATGAAAAACCTCCGCTCCCATCCGCAAAGCCTCACGGAAAGATTCTGCCCCAACCGGACGAATCATAAACTCCTGAAAGGCAATCGGGGCGTCAGAATGAGATCCCCCGTTAATAATATTCATCATCGGCACTGGCAACACTTTCGCATTCACACCTCCGATGTAACGATATAACGGCATTTCCAATGCGTTAGCGGCAGCTTTCGCACAAGCCAATGACACTCCTAATAATGCATTGGCACCTAAATTACTCTTGGTCGGCGTACCGTCCAATTCCAATAAAACACGGTCAATCCCTACCTGATCGGTCACGTTCATTCCCAACAAGGCATCGGCAATCACCGTATTTACATTATTTACGGCTTTGGTCACACCCTTACCGCCATATCTTTTCTTGTCTCCATCACGCAATTCCAGTGCTTCATGTTCTCCCGTGGACGCTCCGGACGGAACCGCAGCACGGCCCATCGCCCCACATTCCAGAATAACATCTACTTCTACGGTCGGATTTCCTCTTGAATCCAACACTTCTCTTCCGATAACTTCTGTAATATACATTCCTCTTAACTTTAAAAGTTCGTAAATAAATTGTTGTGACTAAGATACGTAAAACAATTGGAAAAGTCACATGATTTAGTTTATAAAGTTCCTTGTCATAAACTTTTGTTTCGAAAATAAACTTTTCCAAGTAAGATTTGTCTTAGTAGTGCGAAGATTTGACTTGGGACCAAAACCCATCCATTCTTCAACGGAATGTTCAATTGTGTATAAAGTGTATATGAGTAAAGTAAAAGAAGCTGTTTTAGCTATCTTCTTCACGTTGTTTGCCCTATCGGCTTTTGCCCAAACGGGAAGTGTCAGAGGACGAATTATAGATGCTAAAACGAAGAGACCCTTAGAGTTTGTCAACGTGAGTATCCGAGCCACGGGAACTCAAACCCCGTTAACCGGAACAGTCAGTGATTCAACCGGAGTTTTCCGTATCAACAGAGTGAAAAACGGAACTTACACGCTCACCGCCTCGTTTATCGGTTACAAATCCGTGGAAAAAGCATTCACGATCTCGCCGACAGCAAGAAACGTGAACGTGAAAAACATCCTTTTGGAAGAAGACAGCCAAGTGATCGACGAGATACAGGTTGTCGGGCAACGGGCTCAAATGAGATTCGAAATCGACAAAAAAGTCTTTGACGTGGAATCCAATATTTCCCAAGCCGGGGGATCAGCCAGCGAACTACTTGAAAATATTCCCTCGGTAGAGGTAGACAACGAGGGCGAAATCTCCTTACGAGGAAACTCAAGCGTAACGATCTGGATCAACGGTAAGGCATCAGGCTTGTCTGCGGACAACCAAGCCCAAATTCTGGAGCAAATTCCTGCCGAAAGCATCGAGCGTATAGAATTGATTACAAACCCTTCGGCAAAATTCAGTCCGGAAGGGACTTCCGGTATCATTAATATCATCTTGAAAAAAAACCGGAAAGCCGGATATTACGGTAGCTTCCAAGTCGGGGCAGACATTTTGGGCGGGTATAATGCCAGCGGGAGTATCAATTACAGTAGCGGCAAAATCGAATCTTACCTTAATGTCGGCTACCGCCAACGGAAATCCGAAGGAAAGGATTACACCGACCGCATCAATCTAGATGACCAAGGTAATCCGATCTCCTACCTGAATCAGAAAGGCTGGAATGATCGGGATGGCGGTTCGCTCTTCACCCGGGCAGGCCTAACACTACATCTCACCCAGACCGACCATATCGGAATTGAAGGATTCGGACATTTCGGTTCCCGAAATTCCAACAACACCATCCGTTACGAAAGTGATGTTCCCGGATCCTTCACCAGCAGCGAACGCATCAGCGATTCAGATAACTCCTCGAAAGGGGGAAATATCAACCTCGACTACAAGCACGAATTCAGCGAAAAAAGCAATCTCGTGGCCCGTGCCTCTTGGGACTTATGGGTTTCTGACGGGACCAGTACATACAAACAACATTCTCTCTACCCGGAGAATAAAGAAACCTCCTCTTGGCAACAACAGGAAAGTGACAACCGCTCACAAAGCTGGGAATTTCAAGCGGACTACGTGAATCAATTCACGGAAGAGAGTAAGTTAGAAGCAGGTTATAAAGGTACGCTCAGCAGCCAAAAAAGTCCCGTGGAAACCTATTCCGGCGAAACAGAGGCAACTGCCGCTTTTGACGAGTTATTATATAACAAATACTCTTACGACCGAAATATCCAAGCCTTATACGCCACGTTCTCCACGAAAGTGAATAACTTCGGGTTGCAACTAGGCTTACGGGGAGAATACACGGACACGGAGACCAAATCACTGGGATACAGAGAAACCGAGGCCACGGCCATTCCTTATAAAGACGACTATTTCAGTTTATTCCCCAGCCTGTTTCTCTCGTACAGTCTCCCGAAAAATCATGAAATACAGGTCAACTACACCCGACGAATTTCACGTCCCAGAGGCTGGCAATTGAACCCGTTTATGAACATGACCGATTCACTTAATATCTCGTTCGGAAATCCTTACCTTTCTCCGGAATATTCCAATTCCTTCGAGTTGAATTACATCAAGACTTGGGAAAAACACACGCTATCCGTCTCCACCTACTACCGGAACACGGACGACGTGATCCAACGTATTCGTTACCGGGAAGGGGATGTCATGAAAAGCACGTCGGCTAACATTACACAATCTTCTTCCGCCGGAGCCGAAATCGTGGCAAAAAACAAACTACTGAAATTTCTAGACTTTACAACAACCCTGAATTTCTATTATAACGAACTGGAAGGCTTTTCTTACCTCCCGGCAGGTGCAGACACCCCGGTTACGGGAGAACGGGACGATAACTTCTCATGGACAGGGAAAATCATTGCCAATGCCATGCTACCGTACGCCATCTCGTTACAGGCTACCGGAAGCTACAACTCCAAACAGATTATTGCCCAAGGCCACCGGGAGGCAAGCTACCGCTTAGATCTGGGAGTCCGGAAGTTTTTCTTTGACCGGAAAATAAACCTTAGCATAAGCGTGCAGGACATTTTGAATTCCCGTAGTTGGCACAGCATCACTTCCGGTAACGGTTTTAAACAAGATAGTGATAGTTGGAGAAAAGGCGGGGTTTTCCGTTTCACGTTAAGCTATAACTTCGGAAACATGAAAGCTTCCAAGCAAAAGCAACAGCGCCCTTCGGAAGAGATGAACATGATGGAAGAAGAGTTTTAATTTTTAATTATCACTTCCCAACGTCCACCTTTGTCCGGCCCGATTCTGCGGAGTATTCCGTCAGCTTTGAGCCGGGCAAAATGTTTTTCTACCGCTTTCGACGAAATCCCGATCCATGTCGCAACAGTCGTGGCACTCAACATCGGATCCTCTAATAACAAGGAAATAATTTTCTCCCTACCTTTTTTTAGTTTTCTTCCTACGGTCAAACATTCGTTCCCCTAAAAAATAACCCCGGACGTATTGCCCGGGGTTATTTTTTATCTGGAATAATACTTTATTCAGCTTTCGGAGCTTCTTCCGTTACAGGAGCCTCAGCCACCTGAGTTTCCTCGGTAGCGGCAGGAGCAGCCTCTTTCTTAGCAGAAGGTCTTCTACGACGAGTCGTTTTCTTAGCCTCTTCTTTCTTCACTTCAGTATAAGTCGTGTTATAATCCACCAACTCAATCATACACATTTCAGCGTTATCACCCAAACGGTTACCCAATTTCAAAATACGGGTATATCCTCCCGGACGATTAGCAATTTTCTGTGCAACGTCACCGAACATTTCAGCAACAACTTCTTTGCGACGAAGGTAAGAGAAGACGGTTCTTCTAGAGTGAGTCGTGTCGTTTTTGGCTTTCGTCAAAAGCGGCTCAACATAGACCTTCAGGGCCTTAGCTTTAGCTAGTGTCGTTTGGATTCTCTTGTGAAGAATCAAAGAACAAGCCATATTAGAAAGTAGAGCATGTCTGTGAGAACTAGTTCTACCTAAATGGTTAATTTTCTTATTATGTCTCATTTTACTTATTCTTTGTCTAATTTATACTTGGCAACATCCATACCGAATTCAAGGTTATTGTTCTCCAAAAGGGCTTCCAACTCAGTCAAGGATTTCTTACCGAAGTTTCTGAACTTCAACAAATCATTCTTGTTAAATTGGACAAGCTCACCCAGAGTTTCAACCTCAGCTGACTTCAAACAATTCAACGCACGCACGGAAAGATCCATGTCCACGAGTTTTGTCTTCAACAGCTGACGCATGTGCAATACCTCTTCATCAAACTCTTCGTTTCCATATTTATCCTCCGTTTCGAGAGTAATTTTCTCGTCAGAGAACAACATGAAGTGATGGATCAAGATTTTAGCAGCCTCTTTCAACGCATCGGTGGGATTAATAGAACCATCCGTCTCGATGTCGAAAACCAAACGTTCATAGTCGGTTTTTCCCTCTACACGGTAGTTCTCAATCTCGTATTTCACGTTTTTAATCGGCGTGTAAATAGCATCGATAGGAATTACACCAATCTCGGCATCTGCAGGCATATTCTCTGAAGCAGGAACATAACCGCGTCCTTTTTGAATGGTCAACTCCATACTTAGGCTCGTGGAAGTATCCATGTTGCAGATTACCAATTCCGGGTTCAAAACTTCAAACCCTTTCAGGAATTGATTCATATCACCGGCAGTAAACGTCTCTTGTCCAGAAACGGTAACGGTCAACTTTTCATTCTCCACGTCCTCCACTTTTCTTTTCAACCGAACCTGTTTCAAGTTCAAGATAATCTCGGTCACATCTTCGATGACACCAGGGATTGTCGCAAACTCATGATCTACACCTTGAATTTTAATACCGGTAATCGCAAAGCCTTCCAAAGAAGACAACAAGATTCTGCGTAGTGGATTACCAATAGTGATGCCGTAACCTGGCTCCAACGGGCGGAATTCGAATTTACCGAATCTGTCCGTTGATTCAAGCATGATTACTTTGTCCGGTTTCTGGAAAGCTAATATTGCCATATATATTTTTATTTTACTACTTAGAATACAACTCTACGATTAACTGCTCCTTAATGTTCTCTGGAATATCTGCTCTTTCCGGAACATTAAGTAATTTACCACTCATAGCTGCAGCATCCCACTCTAACCAAGAGTATCTGCTACTTCTATTTCCTCTCAATGATTCGTTAATCACTTCCAGTGCCTTAGATTTCTCTCTTACAGCAACAACATCTCCCGGACGAACGTGACATGAAGGAATGTTACATACGTGACCGTTGATGGTGATGTGTCTGTGAGAAACAAACTGACGGGCAGCCGCACGGGTAGGAGCGATTCCTAAACGATAAACCACGTTATCCAAACGACATTCCAGTAATTGAAGTAATACCTCACCGGTTACTCCCTTACTACTTTCAGCTTTCTCGAATAAGATACGGAATTGTCTTTCCAACAAACCGTAAGTATATTTTGCTTTTTGTTTTTCTTTCAACTGAGTACCGTACTCAGAGATTTTCTTTCTACGATGAGCAATACCGTGTTGTCCGGGAGGGTAATTACGATGTTCTAACGCTTTATCCGGTCCAAAAATGGGCTCACCAAATTTTCTTGCTATCTTAGACTTAGGTCCTGTATATCTAGCCATTTTATTATGATTTTAAATTTTAGATTTTAAATTTTAAATTGTCGCGATTCTTCAAATCGTTCGAATCTCAAATTTTACAATTTACAATTTACAATTTAAAATTACATTAGACTCTTCTCCGTTTGGGAGGACGACATCCATTGTGCGGAAGTGGCGTAACATCAATGATCTCGGCAACTTCGATTCCGCAAGCGTGAATAGCACGAATTGCTGATTCTCTACCGTTACCCGGTCCCTTGACATATACCTTAACTTTTCTCATCCCCAAATCGAAAGCAACTTTACCACAATCGGTAGCTGCCGTCTGGGCTGCATAAGGAGTGTTTTTCTTTGATCCTCTAAATCCCATCTTACCTGCTGATGACCAAGAGATGACTTGTCCGCTTGAATTAGTCAACGAGATAATGATGTTATTAAAAGAGGAATGAACGTGTGCTTGTCCCACGGCTTCAACTTTAACTAGCCGTTTCTTGTTTGATGTAGACTTCTTTGCCATAATTCAATCTCTAATCAATTATTTAGTTGCTTTCTTCTTGTTAGCAACAGTTTTCTTTTTACCCTTTCTCGTACGGGCATTGTTCTTCGTACTTTGTCCTCTTACCGGAAGACCGATACGATGTCTGATTCCTCTGTAGCAACCAATATCCATCAGTCGCTTAATGTTCATTTGGACAGAAGTTCTCAACTCTCCTTCTACTTTGTACCCACCATTGATGACATTACGTACAGCAGCTAGTTGATCGTCATTCCAATCCTTCACCTTAGTGTCAAAATCGATGCCGGCCTTTTCTAATATGGTCCTGGCACTACTTCTACCTATACCATAGATATAGGTCAGAGCTATCTCCCCTCTCTTATTTGAGGGCAAATCTACACCAACGATTCTTGCCATAAATCTTTTTTACTCTTTTTACTAAATTAATAATCAACCCTGACGTTGTTTAAACTTCGGGTTCTTTTTGCAAATGACGTACAAGACGCCTTTTCTTCTTACAAGCTTGCAATCAGCACTACGCTTCTTAACAGATGCTCTTACCTTCATTGCTCAACAATTTAATTTTTATATCTAAATGTTATCCTACCTTTCGTGAGATCGTAAGGGGACATATCCACTCTCACCTTATCTCCCGGAAGTATCTTTATATAGTGCATTCGCATCTTCCCCGAAATGTGGGCCGTTATGATATGCCCGTTTTCCAGTTCAACACGAAACATAGCATTTGACAATGCTTCCGTTATTACTCCATCTTGCTCTATCGAAGGCTGTTTCGCCATAATTCAATTTTTACAATTTCCTGTCTTCTATATATTCAAATGTCGACAAAATATCAGCTTCTCCTTTCCGAATAGCCAACGTATGCTCGAAATGTGCGGCTGGCAGATGATCTCTTGTCTTTATCGTCCACCCGTCTGCCATCTGGAAAACGTTACGGGCGCCCAAGTTAATCATGGGTTCAATAGCGATCACCATTCCGATCTTCAATTTACATCCCTGCCCTCTCCGTCCGTAATTCGGCACTTGAGGTTCTTCATGCAAGTTCTTTCCCACGCCATGACCGACCAGCTCTCTGACAACAGAGAATCCGTTCGCTTCGGCATACGACTGCACGGCATAACCAATATCTCCTATCCTCATTCCCGCAACAGCCTGCTCTATCCCTTTGTACAAGCTATCTTTTGTCACTTGTAAAAGCTTTTTCACTTCATCACTAATCTCCCCGACAGCAAAAGTATAGGCGCTATCCCCATAAAAACCATTCTTCACAACCCCGCAATCAACGGATACGACATCACCTTCCTCTAAACGACGAGAGGACGGAATCCCATGAACCACTTCGTCATTCACTGAAATACAAAGCGTGTTCGGGAACCCTCCATACCCGAGAAATCCGGGAATGCCACCATTCGAACGAATAAAATCCTCAGCGATCTTATCCAACTCTAAAGTCGAAATACCCGGGCAAATGTGTTTGGACACTTCACCCAGAGTCTTTCCTACTAATTGGTTGCTTTCCCGCAATAACTCAATCTCCTCCTGTGTCTTTAAAAAAATCATGCCGCAAAAGTACAATTTATTTTCTTAATATGCAGCAGGTCCTCCAGGATTTTTACCTTTAATACGTCCCGATTTCATCAACCCGTCATAGTGACGCATCAACAAGTGTGATTCGATTTGTTGTAATGTATCCAACACTACACCAACCAAAATCAACAAAGACGTACCTCCGTAGAACTGAGCAAACTGGTGGTTAACACCCGAGATCTGGGCGAAAGCCGGAAGAATTGCTACAATTCCCAAGAATATAGATCCAGGAAGTGTGATTCTAGACATAATGGTATCGAGGAACTCCATCGTTTTTCTTCCCGGTTTTACACCCGGAATAAATCCACCGTTCTTCTTCATATCCTCAGACATTTGCATCGGATTCACCGTGATAGCCGTGTAGAAATAAGTAAACGCGACAATCATGATAAAGAACGTGAAGTTATACCAGAATCCAGTGAAGTTTGAAAATGCTGCAGCAAAACCGGATAATGATTCCGAATTTGCATAGTTAATCAAAGAAATAGGCAATAACATGATAGCCTGAGCGAAGATGATAGGCATAACCCCGGCTGCGTTGATCTTCAACGGAATGTATTGACGAACGCCACCGTATTGTTTGTTACCCACGATTCTCTTGGCATACTGTACAGGCACTTTACGTGTTCCCTGTACAAGCAGGATTGATCCGCAGAATACCAAGAATAATATAATCAACTCGATCAAGAACGCTACCAAACCTCCTCCTTGTTGAGAAACTCTGGAAGTTAACTCTGCAATGAAAGCGAATGGTAAACGAGCGATGATACCGATCATGATGATGATGGACACACCGTTACCAATTCCCTTATCAGTAATTCTCTCTCCCAACCACAGGACAAACATTGAACCTGCAGCCATGATCACGATGGACGGGAGCTGGAATTGCCAAAAACCAGTAGATACAAAAGCCTCTGCCGGTACCTGAGCTTTCAAGTTTGTAAGATACGCCGAACCTTGTAATACCAGGATAACTAATGTGAGGTACCGCGTAATCTGGTTAATCTTACGTCTACCGCTCTCGCCTTCCTTCTGTAAGCGCTGGAAATAAGGAACCGCAATTCCCAATAACTGCACAACGATGGACGCGGAGATGTAGGGCATAATACCTAACGCAAATACCGACGCGTTCGAGAATGCACCTCCTGAGAACATATCCAACAAGCCTAACACTCCGCTGGATGTCTGATCTTTCAGAGCCTGCAAACCATGAGGGTCGATACCCGGCAGTACGATCTCTGTTCCTAACCTGTAAACGAGAATAAGCCCAAGCGTAGTAAGAATCCTAGTCTTGAGCTCTTCTATTTTCCAAATGTTCTTTAATGTATCAAATAACTTCATAAGTTCTTTCTTTTAAGGCATTGATTTGGGATTTTGTTAAAGTTGCTTCAAAAATAGTAATTCTATTTTAAAAACAACTTTAAACTCCCAAATTTTTAATCTTACAATTTAACCACTGTTCCGCCAACAGCCTCGATAGCGGCTACCGCTTTAGTGGAGAAAGCATCAGCTTTCACCTCAAGCTTAGCAGTTAACGCTCCGTCACCTAATACCTTAAGAAGATCGTTCTTAGACATTAACCCGGCTTGAATCAATACATCCCGGTCGATCACGGTAAGATTATCTCTTTCAGCCAGAGCCTGAAGCATCCCTACATTGATAGCTTTATATTCTACTCTGTTTATATTTTTAAAGCCAAATTTCGGTACACGTCTCTGCAAAGGCATCTGTCCACCTTCAAAACCAATCTTAGATTTATAACCTGATCTTGATTTGGCTCCTTTGTGCCCTCTTGTAGAAGTACCTCCTTTTCCGGAACCTTGACCACGACCAATTCTCTTTTCTCTGTGAGTTGATCCGGCAGCCGGTTTTAAGCTACTTAAATCCATTGTATACTCTTTAAAATAGGTTTAACAATTACTTTACTTCCTCCACGCGTACGAGATGTTGCACTTTAGCAACCATTCCCATGATTTGCGGTGAAGTTTCGTGTTCAACACTGCTGTTCACTTTCCCGAGGCCCAGTGCGTTCAAAGTAGCAACTTGACGTTTATCACTACCAATTCTACTTCTTACCAATGTAATTTTAATCTTTGCCATCGTTATTCCAGTTTATCCGTTAAACACTTTGTCAAGACTAATTCCTCTCTGTTGAGCAATCATGCGAGGATCTCTCAATAACTTCAAAGCAGCGAAAGTTGCTTTTACCAAGTTATGAGGGTTGGATGATCCTTTAGATTTTGCCAACACGTCTTTCACTCCTGCACTTTCCAACACGGCACGCATTGCACCTCCGGCTACCAGCCCGGTACCGGAAGAAGCGGGACGCATGAACACGGTTGCACCGCTATATTTAGCTTCTTGCTCGTGAGGAAGAGTTCCTTTCAATACAGGTACTTTAATCAAGTTCTTCTTCGCGGCCTCAACGCCTTTTGCAATAGCAGTAGTTACCTCGTTAGCTTTACCTAACCCGTAACCCACGGTACCGTTTTCGTCGCCTACAACCACGATAGCAGAGAAACTGAATGTTCTACCTCCCTTGGTAACTTTCGTTACACGGTTGATAGCCACCAATCTGTCTTTCAATTCCAAGTCTGCACTATTAATCTTCTGTTCCATTCTTGCCTACTTTTAAAAATTAAGACCACCGTTACGAGCTGCATCTGCTAATGCTTTCACTCTTCCGTGATATAAATACCCGTTTCTGTCAAACACAACAGCGGTAATCCCGGCTGCTTTTGCCTTTTCAGCAAGCATGGCACCCAACAATTGGGCCTGTTCTGTCTTGTTACCTTTCTTTTCAGCGATCTCCTTGCATAAAGAAGATGCTGATACCAGAGTTTTTCCGGCGTTATCATCAATCAACTGAGCAGAAATTTGCGTGTTTGAACGGTATACGGACAAACGGGGTCTCTCAGCTGTTCCGAAGATTACTTTACGTATTCTTCTCTTTATTCTTATTCTTCTTTCTACCTTAGTTAAAGCCATAACATTACTTTTTTACAGGTGATTAAACTTTAGCTGATTTACCAGCCTTACGACGAAGAACTTCACCCACAAATTTAATACCTTTACCTTTATACGGCTCCGGTTTACGGAATGAACGAATCTTAGCCGCTACCTGACCGATCAATTGTTTATCGCAGCTTTCCAGCGTGATAATCGGGTTAGCACGTTTTTCATTAAGCACACTTACTTTCACTTCGTTCGGTAACACCATGAAGATTCCGTGTGAATAACCTAATCCCAATTCAAGAACTTGACCTTCAGCATTTGCTCTGTAACCTACTCCGACCAACTCTTGTTTGATCGTGTAACCTTCAGAAACACCTACAACCATGTTGTGAATCAAGGAACGATATAAACCGTGCATGGCTTTATGAGCTTTATCTTCTGACGGACGCTCTACAACAACGTGAGCTCCTTCCACTTTCACGATCATATCTGCGTGTACGTCCTGAGAAAGTTCTCCCTTAGGACCTTTAACTACGACCGTGTTATCAGGATTTACAGTAACTGTAACCCCTTGTGGTATATCTATTGGTAATTTTCCTATTCGTGACATTTTCCGCCCTTTTTATTAATAAACATAACACAATACTTCTCCACCAACATTCTTTTGGCGAGCTTCTTTATCAGACATTACGCCTAATGACGTTGACAAAATCGCGATACCTAATCCGTTTAACACGCGAGGCATATCCTCTACGTTCGTGTAACGTCTCAGACCCGGTTTTGAAACACGTGTCAATGTCCTAATGGCGGGAGCCTTCGTTTCAGGATGATATTTCAAAGCAATTTTAATGTTGCTTCTAACACCATCTTGCTCGAATTTATAATTCAGGATATATCCTTTTTCTTTTAAAATTTTGGTCATTTCCCGTTTCATTTTTGACCCGGGGATATCCACAACTTTATGACCTGCTTTTACTGCATTCCTAATACGAGTCAGGAAATCTGCTATTGGATCTGTCATCTCTTCAAATTTTAAATATTACCAACTAGCCTTTTTAACTCCAGGTATAAGTCCGGCAGATGCCATTTCGCGGAATTGAATTCTGCTTATACCAAATTGTCTCATGTACCCTCTCGGTCTTCCCGTCAATTTGCATCTGTTGTGCAAACGAACGCGACTTGAATTCTTAGGCAGAAGGCTTAATCCAATATAGTCTCCTTCCTCTTTTAATTTAGCTCGTTTTGCGGCGTACTTTTCTACCAATTTTGCACGCTTTACCTCACGGGCCTTCATTGATTCTTTTGCCATTTCGCTTTTTTTTAGTTCTTTTTAAATGGTAATCCAAATTCTCTTAGAAGAGCAAAAGCCTCTTCGTCGGTATTAGCCGAAGTTACAAACGTTACATTCATACCCATGATCTTGTGAACACTGTCCAACACGATTTCCGGGAAAATGATCTGCTCTTCTATTCCTAATGTGTAATTTCCTCTTCCATCAAGCTTATTGTTAATTCCTTTGAAGTCACGGATACGCGGAAGCGCGGAAACAATAAGTCTTTCTAAAAATTCATACATACGTTCTTTACGCAAGGTTACTCTAACGCCAATCGGCATTCCTTTACGCAATTTAAAGTTAGAAACGTCCTTGGTTGATTTACAAGCAACGGGTTTCTGACCGGTGATGGTCGCGATCTCGTTCATTGAAAACTCAAGGATTTTCTTATCCTGAATGGATGATCCCACGCCCTGATTGATTACTATCTTCTCCAATCTGGGTGCCTGCATAACTGACTTGTATCCGAACTCCTTCATCAAAGTCGGTACAATTTCTTCGTTATACTTTGTTTTGTAATTTGGTACGTATTTCATTTATAATTATTTGGTTATCATGCCTCACGGCATATTACATTAAATTTGCGGCTGCAAAGCTACAAATTTAAATTAATAATTGCAAGTTGCTCTGGGACAACCTGCAATTATTTATTTTACTATTTCAATTCCTGTCCGGATTTCTTAGCGTATCTTACTAATTTTCCTTCGGCATTCCGTCTACGTCCTACCTTTGTCGGTTTTCCCGTAACCGGATCGACCACGTTCAAGTTGGAAATGTGAATAGGAGCTTCCTTCTTGATAATTCCTCCTTGCGGGTGAGTTGCGTTGGGTTTGGTATGTTTGCTTACCAAATTGATACCCTCAACAATAGCTCTTTGCTTGTCCGGAATCATTTCAAGTACTTTTCCCTGCTTCCCTCTGTCTTCTCCTGCATTTACCTGAACTAAGTCACCTTTCTTTATATGAAACTTCTTGCTCATCGTATAAATTATTTATGATTTATGATTTACGACTTATGATTCAAGAAATTCGATTATACAATCTACAATCCAAAATCATAAATCTAAAATCTTAAAGTACCTCGGGGGCTAATGACACAATCTTGGTGTAACCCTCACGAACTTCTCTGGCAACAGGTCCGAAGATACGAGTTCCTCTCATTTCACCCGCGTTGTTCAATAACACGCAAGCATTGTCATCAAAGCGGATATAAGATCCGTCCGGACGTCTGTACTCTTTACTTACACGAACTACCACTGCCTTACTAACTGAACCTTTTTTTACGTCACCGTTCGGGATGGCATTCTTCACGGCAACAACGATTTTATCGCCCACGCGTGCATATCTTTTCTTGGTTCCACCAAGAACACGGATACAAAGCACTTCTCTAGCGCCGCTGTTGTCGGCTACGGTCAATCTACTCTCTTGTTGTATCATGATTACTTAGCTCTTTCAATGATTTCAACTAATCTCCATCTCTTGGTTTTACTCAAAGGACGGGTCTCCATAATTCTCACTGTATCCCCGATGTTACATTCATTTTTCTCATCGTGAGCAGTGAACTTCTTGGTCTTGTTGACGAACTTCCCGTAAATCGGGTGTTTCTCCTTAAAATGAACGGCAACCGTGATAGATTTGTCCATCTTGTTGCTTACCACAAGACCGGTACGCTCTTTTCTAAGATTTCTTTCCATTTTTCTACTACTTATTTAATTCACGTTTGCGTAACTCCGTCATCAATCTAGCGATGTTTCTTCTTGTCGTCCGGATTAACATCGGGTTCTCAAGTGGAGAAACAGCATGGTTCATCTTCATCTTGGTCAAGGCAGCTTTTTCTGTCTCGATCTTTTCTTTTATCTCTTCAGTGGTTAAATCTTTAATCTCTGATGTTTTCATTTCTCTTACAATTTTTCGTTTCGAAATTCAAAATAGTCTCACGACTACTCAGTGTAATCACGTCTAACCACGAACTTAGTAGCGATGGGTAGCTTTTGTGCTGCCAGGCGCAATGCCTCCTTAGCGATTGCATACGGTACTCCATCTGCTTCGAAAAGAATACGACCCGGAGTAACAGGAGCAACGAATCCTTCTGGAGATCCCTTACCCTTACCCATACGAACCTCAGCGGGTTTCTTAGTAATAGGTTTATCTGGAAATATACGAATCCATATCTGACCCTGTCTTTGCATGTAACGGGTTACTGCAACACGGGCTGCCTCAATCTGGCGTTGTTCGATCCACATGTTCTCCAACGCCTTGATCCCGAAAGATCCAAATGCAAGTTCATGTCCTCTTTGGGCATTCCCTCTCATTCTCCCTTTCTGCGATCTTCTGTATTTAGTCCTTTTTGGCTGTAACATAGCTCTTGATCTATTTAAAAGTTAAAAGACTATTTTTTTCTCTTTTTGAAACCGCCTTTTTTGCCGGCATTGTTCGGACGGTTGTTGTTCTCTTTCTGAGCGCCAACCAATGCATTCGGAACCAGCTCACGTTTTCCGTAAACTTCTCCCTTGCAAATCCAAACTTTGATACCCAGCTGGCCATAGGTCGTCAATGCCTCGGCCTGAGCGTAATCAATATCAGCACGGAACGTGTGCAATGGAATTCTACCTTCTTTGTAGATCTCGGCTCTTGCCATTTCAGCACCGTTCAAACGACCGGAAATCAAGATTTTGATACCTTCTGCACCCATTCTCATGGTAGAAGCGATAGCCATCTTGATTGCTCTACGGTAAGCCACACGACCTTCCAGCTGACGAGCTATATTATTACCCACGATCACGGCATCCAACTCGGGACGTTTGATCTCGAAGATATTAATTTGAACTTCCTTATCGGTGATCTTCTTCAGCTCCTCTTTCAACTTATCAACTTCCTGTCCGCCTTTACCGATGATAATACCCGGACGAGCGGTGTTGATCGTGATCGTGATTAGCTTCAGGGTTCTCTCGATAACAATCTTAGCGATTCCTGCTTTAGCGAGACGGGCGTTCAGATACTTTCTGATCTTGTAATCTTCCACCAATTTATCGCCATAGTTCTTACCGCCAAACCAGTTAGAATCCCATCCTCTGATGATTCCTAATCTATTGCTTATTGGATTAACTTTCTGTCCCATGCTAACTATTCTTTTGTAATGTTTTCAACAGCTGTCTTGCTTCCCAACACGATCGTCACGTGATTTGAACGTTTACGAATCCGGTGAGCTCTTCCTTGCGGGGCCGGTCTAAGTCTTTTCAACATACCTGCACCGTCAACGAAAATTTCCTGCACGAACAAGGAGGCTTCGTCAACACGTTTACCCTCGTTCTTTTGTTCCCAGTTAGCAATTGCTGAAAGCAACAACTTTTCAACTCTACGAGCAGCTTCTTTAGGACAAAATTTAAGCATATCCAAAGCTTTCTGTACATCTACTCCGCGGATCAAGTCTGCCACCAATCTCATTTTTTGAGGAGATGTAGGACAATCGCGAAGAATTGCAAAAGCCTTCTCTTTTTTGGCTTCTTTATTCTGATTTGCTCTTAATCTTTTTCTTGCACCCATTTTAATACATCTTCTTTAGTTCAACTTTACCATGCATTACTTTTTCTTTTTATCAGCATGGCCTCTAAATGTACGTGTCGGCGCGAATTCCCCCAATTTATGACCTACCATATTTTCAGTCACAAATACCGGGATAAATTTATTACCGTTGTGTACAGCGATAGTGTGCCCTACGAAGTCCGGAGAGATCATGGAACGACGAGCCCAGGTTTTAACAACCGATTTCTTATTGGACTCATTCATTACCAATACTTTTCTCTCTAACTTGAAATCAATAAAAGGGCCTTTTTTTAACGAACGACTCATAACATCAATAATTAATCAGTTATTTTTTCCTTCTTTCTATGATATACTTGCTAGAGTGTTTCTTAGGAGCTCTAGTCTTGTAACCCTTAGCCAACAAGCCTTTTCTTGAACGAGGATGTCCTCCTGAAGCGCGGCCTTCACCACCACCCATCGGGTGATCAACCGGGTTCATTACGACACCTCTCACGCGAGGTCTGCGGCCTAACCAGCGAGTACGACCTGCTTTACCTGAACGTTCCAGTGCGTGGTCGGAGTTTGACACCGTACCAACAGTTGCACGACAGGTTAACAGCACCATACGGACTTCACCAGAAGGTAACTTGATTGAAGCGTATTTCCCTTCTCTTGCTACTAACTGAGCGTAAGAACCGGCGCTACGAGCCATCACGGCTCCTTGTTGCGGTCTTAACTCGATGTTATGAATGATTGTACCTAATGGGATTTCAGATAAGAACAATGCATTTCCAACTTCCGGAGCAACACCTGCACCACTCATCACGGTTTGACCAACTTGCAAACCGTCCGGTGCCACGATGTAACGTTTTTCTCCATCTGCATACACTAATAGAGCAATTCTCGCCGTACGATTGGGATCGTACTCGATCGTTGCAACACGAGCCGGAACATTATCCTTGTCGCGTTTGAAATCTATTATTCTGTATCTTTGTTTATGACCACCACCTATATATCTCATTGTCATTTTACCGGTGTTGTTACGTCCACCAGTTTTACTCTTTGGTCCTAACAATGATTTCTCAGGTCTATCTGTAGTCAACTGATCAAAGGTAATCGCTACCTTATGTCTCTGACCAGGAGTTACAGGGTTTAATTTTCTTACAGCCATCTTAATTAAATATTGCTAAAAAAATCAATACTATCACCTTCTGCTAAGGTCACAATTGCTTTCTTGAAGGAAGCGGTTCTTCCGGAAATAACACCTGCTTTCGTGTAACGAGATTTAGCATCTCCTTGGTACACCATCGTGTTCACAGATTTCACGGTCACGCTATACATCGCTTCAACTGCTCTCTTAATCTCTAATTTATTCGCTGCTTTGCTAACAACGAATGCTACTCTGTTCTGCTTGTCAGTCAATGCAGTCATTTTCTCTGACAAAATGGGCTTCACAATTACTTGCATGTCTTACTCTTCATTAAGATTGAACATTTCATTTAGGCCCTGCACTGAACTTTCAACGAACACGAGACTCTTAGCTCTCATGATATTGTAAGTTGCAAGATCGCTAACTCTCATCACATCCACGTATTGCAAGTTACGAGCTGACAACAGAACGTTATTGTTCATGTCATTGGTAACCAACAGGATGTTACGGTTATCTAATTTCAGGTTGTTAAACAGCTGAATCATCTGTTTTGTTTTCGGTGCCTCGAAATTGAGATCCTCGACAATAGTCACCGCATTAGAAGCGGCTTTTACAGATAATGCTGATTTACGGGCCAATCTTTTCAGCTTCTTGTTCAATTTGAAGCTATAATCTCTTGGTACGGGTCCAAACACTCTACCCCCTCCTCTAAACAGAGGGTTCTTGATACCACCTGCACGGGCGCCACCGGTACCTTTTTGCTTTTTCAGCTTGCGGGTACTACCGGAAATTTCATTTCTTTGTTTTGACTTGTGGGTTCCTTGGCGGTTGTTCGCTAAAAACTGCTTTACATCAAGATAAATAGCGTGCTCGTTAGGCTCAATCCCGAAGATAGCGTCGTTTAACTCTACCTTCCTGCCTGTCTCTTGTCCGGCAATGTTTAATACACTTAACTCCATTACTTCTCGATAATTACGTATGAACCTTTAGCTCCGGGGATAGAACCCTTCACCAATAACAAATTATTTTCAGGTATCACTTTCAGCACTTCCAAGTTCTGAACCGTTATTCTGTCACCACCTGTTTGTCCACCCATACGCATTCCTTTGAACACGCGTGACGGTGTAGAACAAGCACCGATAGATCCCGGTTTTCTTTGACGGTTGTGCTGACCGTGAGTAGCCTCTCCTACTCCGGCAAATCCATGGCGTTTCACAACACCTTGGAAACCTTTTCCTTTACTAGTCCCGACTACATCAACGTACTCTGTTCCTTCGAACAAGTTCACGTCAATTACATCACCTAACTTGTACTCGACATCATACCCTGAAAATTCCACGAGTTTTCTTTTCGGAGTTGTGCCTGCCTTTTTAAAGTGTCCACTTAGCGGTTTGGTTGTGTTTTTCTCTTTTTTGTCATCAAAACCCAACTGAATTGCTGTGTAACCGTCTTTCTCGATAGTCTTTACTTGGGTTACAACACATGGACCGGCCTCAATCACAGTGCATGGAATACTTTTTCCCTCGGCACTGAATACGGAAGTCATTCCGACTTTTTTTCCAATTAAACCTGGCATCTCTTTTTTTCTCTTTTTAAAAATAGGTTTTCAATCTCTTAATAACGACATAGGTTTTCGCCGTTATCAAACTTTAATCTCTACTTCAACACCACTCGGTAATTCAAGTTTCATCAAGGCGTCAATCGTACCTGCAGTTGAACTGTAGATGTCGATTAATCTTTTGAACGTGCATACCAAGAATTGCTCGCGGCTCTTTTTGTTCACGAACGTAGAGCGATTTACAGTAAAAATTCCCTTGTGAGTAGGAAGTGGAATCGGACCACTTACCACTGCTCCGGTAGCCTTCACTGTCTTTACAATCTTCTCTGCAGACTTGTCAACCAAGTTGTGATCGTAAGATTTCAACTTAATTCTGATTTTTTGGCTCATGTTTTTAATTATGATTTATGATTTAAGATTTACGATTCTCGATGGCTCTTGAATCGTAAATCAGCAATCTAAAATTCTTATAATAGTTCTACTCTACCGTTATTTTTCTCTACCACTTCCTTGGCAATTCCCTTCGGAACTTCAGCGTAGTGTGAGAATTCCATGGATGAACTTGCACGACCGGAAGACAAAGTTCTCAAAACGGTCACGTAACCGAATTGCTCTGCTAGCGGCACTTTAGCCTCGATCACGCGAGCTCCGGCTCTTGATTCCATTCCTTCAACCTGTCCGCGACGGCGGTTCAAGTCACCAATAATATCTCCCATGTACTCTTCCGGGGTTACCACCTCAAGTTTCATGATCGGCTCCAACAATACAGGCTTAGCCTTTTGAGCTGCCTCCTTGTAACCGATCTTAGCGGCCATTTCGAAAGACAACGCATCAGAGTCAACCGGGTGGAATGAACCGTCAAGCAAAGTAATCTTCAAGCTAACAAGTTCATAACCGGCCAAAACACCATTAGCCATCGCATCTTTGAATCCTTTCTCTACAGAAGGGATAAACTCCTTCGGAATATTACCACCTTTCACCTCGTTCACGAAAGTCAAACCTTCTTTGCCTTCTTCAGCCGGCTCCATTCTAAAGATGATGTCAGCGAATTTACCACGACCTCCGGTTTGTTTCTTGAACACGTGACGATGTTCAACGGTTCCGTTAATTGCCTCTTTGTAAGCCACCTGAGGAGCACCTTGATTACATTCAACCTTGAATTCACGTCTCAGACGGTCAAGGATAATATCCAAGTGAAGCTCACCCATACCGCTAATGACAGTCTGACCTGAATCTTCATCCGTTTTTACGCGGAAAGTCGGGTCTTCTTCAGCCAATTTAGCCAAAGCCATACCTAACTTATCAGTATCTTTCTGTGTAAGCGGCTCGACAGCGATACCGATCACCGGCTCGGGGAAAGTCATACTCTCCAACACGATCTGGTTTTCCTCGGAACACAGAGTATCTCCGGTACGAATATCTTTAAATCCAACGCAAGCACAAATATCACCGGCCTCGATTACATCCTTCGGCTGTTGTTTATTTGAGTGCATTTGGAACAAACGAGAAATACGTTCTTTTTTCTCGGTACGCGGGTTGTACACGTATGAACCAGACTCGATCTTTCCGGAATAAACGCGAGTGTAGCACAAACGTCCCACGAACGGGTCAGTCGCGATCTTGAATGCCAATGCAGAAAGCGGGGCTTCCGGATCAATCTCGAAAGTCACAGCCTCTTCCGTACGCGGTCTTTTACCAGCAGCAGCCGGAATATCCAGCGGGTGCGGCAAGTAAGCGATAACGGCATCCAACAAGTTCTGAACACCTTTGTTCTTGAATGAAGAACCGCACATCACCGGACAGAAGTCCATCGCGATAACGGCCTTACGAACCACTGCTTTCAATTCTTCAACAGTGATTGATTCAGGATCTTCGAAGAAACGCTCCATCAAGGCCTCATCCTGAACGGCAGCGGCCTCAACCAATTTCTCTCTCCATTCTTGAGCTTCTGCCAACAAATTCTCCGGAATTTCCTTGATCGTAGCTTCCAATTCACCATTCTCCCACACGTAAGCCTTCATCTCGATCAAATCGATAACTCCCTGAAATCCATCCTCAGCACCGATCGGTAACTGTAATGGAATAGGATTCGCGTGTAATTTTTCACGGATCTCACGTACTGCTTTGAAGAAGTCAGCACCGGAACGGTCCATTTTGTTCACGAAAGCAATTCTCGGAACACCATATTTATTCGCTTGACGCCAAACCGTTTCCGATTGCGCCTCAACTCCACCCACGGCACAGAACAATGCAACAGCACCGTCCAACACACGCAATGAACGCTCCACCTCAACGGTAAAGTCAACGTGTCCCGGAGTGTCAATAATATTTACTTTATATTGCTGACCTTGATAATTCCAGAAACAGGTAGTAGCGGCAGAAGTAATGGTGATACCTCTCTCCTGCTCTTGTACCATCCAGTCCATGGTAGCCGTACCGTCATGCGTTTCACCGATTTTGTGATTCACTCCGGTGAAATACAGGATACGCTCAGTTGTTGTCGTTTTACCGGCATCAATGTGAGCCATGATACCGATGTTTCTTGTAAAATGTAAATCTCTCTTTGCCATTTATCTTATCCCTTCAATTAAAATCTGAAATGTGCAAAAGCTCTGTTGGCTTCAGCCATACGATGAATATCCTCTTTCTTCTTGAAAGCCGCTCCTTCTTCCTTGTATGCAGCCATGATTTCAGCAGCTAGTTTTTCTGCCATGTTTCTTCCGCTTCTTTTGCGAGAGAACAATATCATATTTTTCACGGAGATAGCTCTTTTTCTCATCGGGTTGATTTCCATCGGTACTTGGAATGTTGCACCACCTACACGACGGCTCTTCACCTCTACTTGCGGAGTAATATTCTCCAAAGCTTGCTTCCAGATGTCCAATGCGGGTTTCTCTTCCTTCTTGGCCATTTTCTCGTCTACGATGTCAATTGCATCATAGAAAATTCTAAACGCGATAGACTTCTTTCCATCTACCATTAAATCATTAACGAACCGGGTAACCAACACGTCGTTGAACTTCGGGTCCGGTAACAGGATTCTTTTTTTTGGTTTACTTTTTCTCATCTCTTCTAGTTTACGAATTTGTTCGTTCGCTGCCCTTACCGGTCTTCAACGGTCTCACGACCATTTACTCAACTTTTCGGGAACAACCCATAAACAACTCCTGTCAATTAATCTTTTTACTTCTTACCTTTTGCCGGAGCTGCAGCAGCACCTTTTTTCGGTCTCTTAGCACCATATTTGGAACGACCTTGTAAACGACCGTTTACACCAGCAGCATCCAATGTACCGCGAACCAAGTGATAACGAACTCCCGGAAGGTCCTTCACACGACCACCTCTGATCAACACGATAGAGTGCTCTTGCAAGTTGTGTCCTTCTCCCGGAATGTAGGCATTCACCTCTTTTCCGTTGGTTAATCTAACTCTGGCAACCTTTCTCATCGCTGAGTTCGGTTTCTTCGGGGTCGTCGTGTACACACGAACGCAAACCCCGCGTCTTTGCGGGCAAGCATCCAAAGCCGGAGCCTTGCTCTTGTCCTGGATTTTTGTTCTTCCTTTTCTTACTAACTGTTGAATAGTTGGCATACAAGTACTTTTAAATTAGTTACTTTTATTCAATTTGGCTCGCAAAGGTAGTAACTTTATACATCACCACCAAACATTTCTATCTTTTTTTTCGAAAAAAGCATAAGACTGTGAGAATGTTAGCTGTAAAAAAATATTGCATGCCTTACTAAAGTTCACCAAATCATTATTCGATCGAATGTACTCTTCAGAAATCCCCCCCCCTTTTTGATATTCGATACTCACATCCGGACCTTTCTTTACGAACAATTTTATCACCACAAACTCCCCTGGAACAATAATGAAATTAAACTGTGGATAACAACTATCCATCTCTGACAAAGACGTTCTCAATTCTTCACACAAAAGATACATCGTCGCAACGACAGTATCCTTCCCCACAATATTTATATCTATCAAATGATCATCAAATTCATATTCTTGGGATTTCAACTTTCCCTTTTGAAAATACGAAACTAACACTTTTCCCTTTCTTACCTCATCAATAGAAGCACGTAAACGATATTCATTCATCCCTTCAAACTTAAGCATGATCTGGTAAAGCACTCGCCGATTAAAACCCTCCACCTCATCCAAATGCTCTCTAATTAAATCAGCAGCCAATTGCTTTATCCCATCATCCGCATCTTCGAGCCGCCCTAAATCTAACAATATTGTAAAACGATCTTCGGGTTCAAAAGATGAAAATTTCTCCCGACAAATATTCAAATAAACTTTCAAATTTCCATCCCAACGAACATTGGCCATTTCGTAAAGTGCAGAAAGTCCATCAGGGTGTGCTAATTTTGCCTGTTGCAATTTCCTCTCAAATCTTTTCAATTCCCGTAAATTTTCCTCTGTATGCACAACTTCTTTCACCGAAACCCAAGGCATAATCTCTTGACGCAACCAATTATACAACAATCTTTCCACTTCCTCTTCCCCATTCTCTTTAACAAAACAATCTTTATTTGCAAACATATAATCGGCTTTCGGGTCCTTATAGTTCAATGTGTAACGCTTATAAAGAAAAAAATTCTCCGGTTTTACTCGCTCCCGGTCAGACAAATTATCAAAATAATCTTGAATGATTTGCAAACCATTCTCTCCATTACCACACTCCATCTGTAATAATACGAACTCGTTCACCAACTCTGGCGTTCGTTCTCCCTTTTTGTAACGCTCAACCAAAGCATTCGGAGACCACTGAGGATCAATCCCTTTCCGGATCTTATCTACAAACTCTCCTGCCGGACGAGCTCCTGAAGTTCGATAAATTTCCTCTCCATCAGCATTTAAAATCACGAACGTAGGAAAAACTCCTATTCGGTATTTTTTTGCCAACTCTTTTCCTTCGATTTTTTCCGCATCTACCTTTAAATTCACAAACTCCTGATTAAAATATTTCCCAACTTCAACCTGATTAAAAACTTCCAATGACATCTTCTTACACGGTCCACACCACACGGTATAAAAATCAACAAACACATGCTTCCGTTCTTGCTTGGCAATATTCAAAGCCTCTTCAAGAGAAATCGAACGAAACTGAGTTTGTGCAAGGGCTGTCAAGCCCATTGCACAACACATTATAAAAACAAAAACTATTCTCATAGTATCATGGTGTATTTTTCCATTTTACATCTTTTACTTTCAAACGAGTTTTCCATTCGTGGCGTGGGATATCTATAAACTCTAAGACATTGGGATCGGAGTCCACTTGCAATTTTCGAATAACACCCTTTTCCGTTGTATCATATGTCGCAACTAAAAACATATCTCTACTTCCAGTCGAACAATACTCCGCCTCCAAATAGGTAATCTCCCGACCGAGATCCCGACTTATAATTTGCCCATGAGCATAATCATACATGTACAATTTGGTACCCACTGAATATATGACCACAGACCGATTACTCATGAAAACATAATGTGATGCCTTATCAAAATCCAACGCCAAACTCAAATCTACATTATACAAGTTATCCTTCCTATAATTAACCATGAACGTGTTTGCAGTTTGAATCGTAAACTTATAAATAAAATAATTATTATCCGCATCTCTCATTATGGCATATGAGGCACCGTATGGAGCATCATACGAATTTTCTCCATATACAATTTTACGTCCAGTTCCAGCTTGATCCCAAGGGAATGGATCTTTGTCATAATCATCCAATTTCATACAATATGTTGCCGAACGATACGTATTTAACCGAACAAAACGATTGGCATCCATATCATAAATAATAATTCCCGCATATCCAGAACTATGAGCTCCATTAACAAAAGCTAACGGATAAGGCTTAAATAATGTCATCGAAGAACTCGAATAACGGTTACATGGGGTCGCAAAATACTCTCCTAGAATAATAGAATTCTGAACTACCAAATCTTCTGTTATATATCCTCTATTCGTTGCACTTCGAATCTGTGTAGAAGGATGAGGGAACATATCCAATATCCGGACAGGAGTTTTATGCTCGAATTCCGTTTCAATCAACCCATAATCATTTACTTCTGCAATATACTCGAAAGCCTCCTGATTCGTCAAACGATGCGTACCCTCTTTTGTCGTTAACCAAAGCGTTTGAGCATCAGCTCCCCTTCGATATCCCGCAAACAACAATTTTTCACTCTCTGTAAAATTATATTCAGAATTATTAAACACATCCTCAATCACCGTGGTATCTCGTTCCTCTGGCATCGACACCATATCCAAAGCCATGCGCCCATCTTCCAAATCGCCCAAAATCATGAAACCTTTGGTTACAGCTGTAATAACTGACAAATTAGTGCCCTTTAACCACTTCAACCCCGTACTTTTATCTTTTATTTCAAAATACAAAAAGTACGTTCCAGGATCAATATCCACAAGATAAGCTAAATTCTTTTCACGACTAATCGTAGTATGAGAATGAGTACCAGTTTCACAAATATACCACTCATATTCATAATTTCCCTCATCATCCCCCGTGATAGTTCCCTTTATCTCTGGATTTACAAATATCGAATCTACTTTTGATATGCAAAAAATCGCCTCTTCCATACTAATGCTATCAACAGAAACCTCATTTAATTTTTCGAATTTGTAACTGCCTTTATCTTCCACACAAGAAAATAAACAAATCGCAAATATCAATAATAGTATTTTTTCCATCACTTCATGTTTTAATTATCAACCATATCATCCGGATTAGTTCCCTCTGTCCAAGTTACCCCCCTAACCCACATCATACTTCCATCTTCATCCAACACCCAAAACTCTCGCCCTTTGGCATACTCGGCCTTCAAATAGTTCGCCCCAACCCGAGCTATTGCTATATCCCTACCGTTTATCATTTTAATAGGATCTTCAAAAGACGATTTTGTAAATCCGAACACCCTACCAGTCTCTTCTAGCAGCATTTCATATTTTTTCGGAGAAAACTGCCCAAATTGTACATCATTCCACCCGGCCGGAGACGTTAGAACATTATTAATAAAAATATTATGAATATTGGGATCGAAATTAGAACCATACTCCGTTACGACATCAACCCAACGTCCGGGAATATTCCCTACCAATGAAAAAGGTAATTCAAAATGTTCATTAGGTAATAAACGTATCTGCAACTGCACATTACCTTTTGACATACGTTCCGTTCTCTTGAATTTTATACGGATATTCGTGAAACTCTCCCCTTTTTTAATTACATGTTCTTTAGCAAAATCCTCATACTCATCCGGACAAATTGCCGTCGTACTATCTTGTACGATCTCTATCCTGAACGGACGATCGTAATCCTTCACCGAACCAGCAATAGCAACTTTAATATCCACTTCTGTCTCAGCATCATCTATCGCCCCAAAAGGTACTAAAGTATAGATTTGATGAGCCCAAACACTAAAATCACCCCATTCCGCACCATACTGCACGTCAAAGTAAAGAGCATCTTTCCCTTCGTAATCCATCAACTCTTTTTCACAACTTTGAAAAAACAACCAGCACAGCACCAACCCAATTATATTCGCAATATATTTCATAGTACCATTATTTTGAAATTGACACTCGTTTATCTGTTTCCAAATTTGGCAGAGGCCAAACGTAGTTTGCAAGAATCATAGAATAAATTCCTGACGCACTCGTCCCTGACATGAAATTCTCTATCGCCAAACGTTTGTAATAAAAGAATAACTGTCCTTCCCCTATCATTTCTTTAGCAAATTCTTTCGTGATAGCATCCGTTAAACTGGTGTTTTCAACAAGAAGATTCGGACAATTACGATGTCGACGGATTTCATTGACGAAGGCCATTCCTTCACTTGCAGAAGGAGCACATTCTGCCGCAATCAAATATATCTCACTTAACCTAATCAACGGAATCATATAGCGATAAATATCCGCCCCGTTATATTTAGCATTTTTCCCAAAATCTTTATATTTTCTAAGACTCAACGAATTTTTAGCTTCTATTTGATTGTCAGCAGCTTGTTGCTTTTCTTCTTCAGTAGGTTCCACCACAACCCACATCTTCTTACGCCAATCATTATCATCGTCATAAAAAGTTGCAACTTTAGAATCTCCCGAAAGTCCTTCTCCCACAAAAGTCAAACGAGTTCTAGGAGACAAGCTCTCTGCAAAAAGTCCATTATCAACTGCCACTCTTTCCGAATTATACAAAGCAAAAAAAACCTCACTCGAAAACATATAATCTTCTTTCTCTGCAGCTTCAAATGCTTCACGCAAAGTCCAAGGAAATATTTTTTTCTCTTTGATTTGGTCTATAATCTCGTTTTTAACTATTTGATAAGCTTCATTCTTATTTCCCTGCCATAAATAAGCCCTTGCCAACAATGCCTGCACAGCATAATAATTCAATCGCAATTGACGGAAAGACAAACTATTATCAGCAATACCATTATCTTCCGGTGTTACCAATCCCACGCCATCCTTCAATATCGGATCGGCAGTTTTCAACAGAGAAATTGCAGCCTTCAAATCTTCAATGACTTTATTCAACACCTGCTCGGCAGGCAATAACGGCTGAATTTCTCGCTTAGAAGTCATTTGATAAGGAATACACTCGGTTGGAGCCGTTGTGACACTATACACTGGACCATACAAGCGTAACAAATCGAAATGCAACATCGCTCTTAACGCTAAAGCTTCTCCCTTTACTATCGGATAATACTCCCCAGAAATAGCCGCACCGTCCTCATCACAATGTTCGATAACAACGTTAACATTTGCCAATAACGTGTACATCGAACTCCAAACGGAATTATTTGTAGTCTCGAACGAGGCATCAGTATATTTATAACCGGCATAAACCTTGTACGTGTGGTCAATATTCTCTGTCACGTTATAATATTGTGCCATCACGTCTATCACCCCTGTGGCCAAATTTCTAGAATAAACATTATTCATTTCCAAATAACACCCATTCAAAGCAATTAAGAACCCCTCATTTGTTTCATAGAGAGCATTTTCCATGATTCTATCCTCCATTTTCACATTCAACCAATCAGAACACGATGTTATACCCAAAAAAGAACAAACAGAGAATAATACAATCGTTATACTATTTTTTATTTTCATATCTCAAAAGCATTAAAAACTTACTCCTAAAGAAATCGTCACCGAACGCTGAAATGGATAATCCAATCCTCGCTCTTCTTTCACAGAAGATAAACGGAAAATATCATTCATATACGCATTTACACTAAATGAAGATGCCCCTATGTACTTCAAGAAATGAGCTGTTGAGGTCCGATATCCCAAATTAATACTAGTACATTTTAACGTGTTTTCCGTTTCCATAAAACGGCTGGACATATACGTAGGTGTTGTATCATCTATACGTTTAAATTTAGCTCTATCTCCTGGCTTTTTCCAACGAGCAGTCAACGCACGCGCATCTTGATTATACTTCAGCATATCTTCCGAAATGTTTTCTACTTTATTTAACAACGTAGAAAGTTGTATATCTGCACCTAGACTATATGAAAATGCCACACTACACGAAAAACCCTTGTAAGTAAATGATGTATTAAGCGTACCCGACACATCCGGGTTAGAATCCCCGTACAATACTTCATCATCAATATTATATTCGTACGTATAAGTACCATCTTTACGAATAAAAATTTCATTTCCTGTTGCAGGATCTATTCCTGCAGAACGTACCGTATACAATGCTGAAATACTAGCTCCATCGTAAATACGCAATAATGAATTACTAGCCCTTCCCTCTTCATTAAATTTCTCCAAAACATTCCCCACGTTATAATATTTGGTCTCATTATGATTGATATTACCACTGATATACCAGTTCATATCTTTCTGTTTCAAGAGATAGTATGTAACATTAGCGCTGATAGAATAATTTTTGGTCGCTCCGATATTCATCGGTGCTGAAAGAGCTCCGGTAGAACTTGGCAAGTCAATCCGAACTAACATTGGTTTACTTTTACGAAGTTGATAATCAACTGCAAAATTCAAACGATTTCCCAAAAGAGTACCATTAATACCCCAATTATGGGTCTTGGTCTTCTGCCATTTCAAATCATTATTTCCCCATGTATTAATCATTGCTGATAAACCGAATGGATTTACATATTTCGTGGTATATCCATAAATATTACCAGATAGTTTCGCATCAAAATTTTGATTTCCGGGGTTTCCATAAGAGTATCTCAGTTTCAAGTAATTAATCACATTCTGATTTTTCAAAAACGACTCGTTATGAAGATTCCACCCCACACCAACAGACCACGTTGCCGTGAACGGATCATTTACACCAAATTGAGAAGCCCCATTACTTGCAAAATTAAAATCAGCCAAGTACCGCATGTCGTAAGCATAATTTAAATTTGAATAAAAACTCACGCTACGAGTTTTAGTGTCACTTGCTTGAGGACGGCTTCCCTCTGTGTAACCAACAGAAAAATTCGGATTAGAAAATTGATCAGTCATATACCCTTGTGCTGAAAAGGCATCTGCTTTATTCTTATTTTCTGTAAACTGCACGCCCCCTGCCACATTCAACGTATGTCTCCCGAACATTTCTCCATATGTCAAATTCACACGTCCATTGTAACTCGTTGCCGTAGACGAAGATTTTGTATAAGAACCTCTTTTCATCACATCCTTTTCCGCTTCTCCTGTTTCGTTCGGAGACACAAATGTCTCTCCCTCTTGCTTTGTCAAAGAATATGAAAAATTACCTCTCAAACGCAAAGAACGATACACGTGCCACTCCATTTGGAAATTATTGGTAAAAGCATTATTCGTTGATTCTCTAAAACTATTTTGTTTCATATCCCACAACGGATTCCAGATATAAGAATAATTAACACCATCTCCAGTTGAAGCATGAACATATTTAGCCACTTTCCCTTTTTCAGTACGTTTCATGTAGAAAGGATTCATCCTAGAAAATTTTTGAAAGGCAACCGTTTCATTATCAGCAAATGTATTCGCAATCGTTGTTTGATTTGTAAATGAAAATTTATCCACTCGATAAGTCAACGTTATATTACCATTTAATATATCACGAGTTGAATTTTTCATTACTCCCATATTTTTGTTATAGGACAACCCCACTCCGTAACGAAAAGCTTGATCTCCTCCGTCTATATATAAATTATGAGCATGCGTATACGCCGTCTGTAGAGGTTCATTTAGCCAGTACGTATTAAGCCCCTCTTTAACCGTTTTCAATTTCTCATAATATTCTTTTCTCCCTACATCACTAATAATCTCTCCGTTAGGATCCAAATTCACAGATCCCATTTCGCCCGTCAAGAAAACCTTATACACTCCTGACAATTTCTCAAATTCCAATTTCTGAGCAGAATTCATCAAATTATAATCACTCAGATCTGCCCAACCGATCGTCAAACTACCATTGTAATTTAATCTTAATTTTCCAGGTTGTGGTTTTTTTGTCTCGATAACAATCACTCCGTTAGCAGCTTTTGAACCGTAAATTGCTGTTGAAGACGCATCTTTCAATATAGAAATACTCTCCACCCTATCCATGTTTAAATCGACAATCGTTTGTAATGTCGTTTCAAAGCCATCCAAGATAAACAAGGGTTGATTGGGATCCGTTTCATATTCCTGTTCCAGATCTGTAATACTCATCTTTCCATTAATCGTTATGTCCATACGAGCATTCGGATTCGACCCCTGAAGATTATTTTCCGTTATAATAACAGAAGGATCTAAAGCACTCAAACTACGCAAAATATTTTGGGCTCCAATAGTCTTTAATTCCTCCCCTTTAAATGTAGAGATAGATCCTGTAAAACTCTCGATATTACGAGTGTAGATACCATTCGCCACAACTTCTTCCAATTGTTCCTCGCTTTCCTCTAAAACAACTTCAATAAAAGTCTTTCCCCGTATTTCTATAGTTTTAGAATCATAACCGATAAACGATACTCGTAAAACATCCGTCGGTTGTGCGCTAATTGAAAAATTTCCCTCTGGATCGGAAGCGACTCCCCGAGTTGATCCCACGATAAGTACTGTTGCTCCCGGAATAGGATTTTTATTTTTATCTCGAATCCTACCTTTAATCGTAACCAATTTCATATCTTGCACAGCATCCTGTTTCCTGATTACTACAGTACGTTCTATAATATCAAAAGTTAACCCTCGCCCATTCACCAACATCTCCATCGCTTTTTCTAAAGAAACATCTTTCAACGAAAGCGAAACATCCTTCACGTGTTCCACATCTTGGGCATTAAACACAAATTCATACCCTGTTTGCTTACGTAAATTCTCAATTACTCTCACAAATGTCACATGTTCTAATTTAAGGGTCACCTTAGGCTCAGCCTGCCCCCACGCCCGAATGTTGACACAACATAACATCCCCGTAACTAGAAAAATCGTTTGTAACAGGAAAATAAATTTCCTATTTGGGCTCATCCCAAACCATTTTCGTCGATTTTTTTTCATAACTTTGTTTTTGAATTTATTTATTGAATTAATTCAGCATAAGGCGAGAGATGTTTGCTCCATCTCTTGCTTTTTTATTGCCGAGATATTATTACTTTCTTTCCATCTATCTTGTATTTCATGTTTCCAATTAATGTTACTTTATCCAACACCTCCTCAAGCGTCTTGCTCCGCTCCACGTATATATAATAACGATCACTTTTTAATGTTTTCGACTCATACACCACCTCCATGTCATACCAACGAGAAAGCTCATTCATCATATCCTCTAACGCCACGTCCTTAAACACAAACTCCCCATTCTTCCATGCCAACACCGTCACCAGATCGACTTTCCGTACCGTTAGCCTGCCGGAAACCTTGTCCACTTCACATTGTTCTCCTGGAACTAATGTCAATGAATCCTTCTCAGTTTTCACACCGACCAGTCCCGACACAAGCGTTGTAGCGGACCCGGTTCCCTCGTAAGCTTTTATATTAAATTCTGTCCCCAACACTCTCACCGTCATCGTTTCCGTCTCCACGAAAAACGGACAATTCTCATCGTGAACAACTTTAAAATAAACCTCCCCTTGTATATACACCCTACGTTCCCCCCCTTGAAATTCGTCAGGGAAACGAATCCGGGAATCGGAATTCAACATCACGTGCGTTCCGTCTGCCAATGTCAATTGATAATCCGCACCCTGCGGAACAATAACTTCGTTATATGTTACTTCTCTCTTATCCGGGATTTCTTGTTTTTTTTCCAATTGTCTCAACCCTTCTTTCTCGTCTACCTCAAAGCCGGGAATATCCAAAGCAACCTGTTTCTCAGTCCGTACCGTATGAATAGTTCCATCCGACAACACAAGCCGAATCCCTTCAGCCTCAACCTTTCTCGGCACATCACGCACGGGTTCGGTGAGAAGTAACCGTACTCCCCAAAATAATCCGGTAAAAATAGCCGCACCGGCTACCCATCCTATTATTTGACGAGATACACGCCTACGCTTCGGGGCTCGTTCCCGAACTCGTTGCCAGGCTCTCGCGATTTCCTCTTGCGACAGATCATCATTTTCTTCCGGGATACGCCCGTAATAAGAAACTGCATCCTCGTAGAATTCCTCCCGTTGCTCACGTTCCTTTTTCCAAGTTTCCACCTCTTGCTTCTCTTGTTCAGAAGCTTTCCCGGTAATCACTCGTTTTATTTTTTCCCACTCGATATCCATAGTTTATCATCTCTTTACAAATACAAAGACGACACTCTTTAAAATCGGGGGACAAAACTCAAGTATTTTTTTGAAAAATTTATTCGAACAAATTTATCCCATACGGATAAACAACCGAAGAAGGATATAAATAACTGGTATTGAATCTCGTAAATATTTATACGCCCTCTTCACGTAAGTATGAACAGACTCCTCCGAAATATTCAATTCTCGAGAAATCTCTTTATAATTCAAACCTTCAAGTACTTTCAATTCTAATACTTTCCGCTGTTGTTCCGGTAATTCTTGCAGGCACTGTCTCACTTTTCCCAAAAGCTCCTGATTGTCTTCGTATTCCATGGTCCCGGAAAAAATCAACGCTTCTGTCAACTTTTCTTTATTACCATCAATCACTTGCAAATGTTTCAGGTAATCCAAACACCCGTGTTTCACAGAAGAATAAAGATAACTTTTCAGCCGGGTATCCGGAGGTAGCGATTTTGCAGCCGTCCACAACGACACGAAAACATCTTGCACGATATCTTCAGCCAAATTTTTACACATCAAATAAGCATAAGCTAATCGATAAAGACTAGGATAATAAGTTTTAAAAATCACCTCAAAAACCTCATGAGATTGATTTCTTAATCCATGAACCCAATGCTTATTTGTTATATCACTCGTATTATACACATTTATTATAGCTAAAAATTGGTCAAATATAAAAAATGTTCATCCGATATACATTATATTGATACATTTTTAACATTAGCATTATTTTGTATTTTTCTTACCTTTGACCAAGCTAATAAAACAATACTGAATTTCACAAATTTCAAAATCATATTACACATGAAGACACTTCTTCTTATATTAAGTGCTATCCTTTTCTTTTTACAGACAGGAAAAGCCTGCACGATCATCGTGGCCGGCAAAAAAGCCACGGTCGACGGTAGTGTTTTAAATTCACACACGGATGCCGGTGCGGATTGTCGCATCCGGGTCGTGGCGGGCCAGAAATTCCCCAAAGGAAGCATGGCTCCCGTGTATTACGGCATACAGCGAGTTGACCTTCCCTTGGATGACAACGGGGAAATATTAGGCTACATCCCGCAAGTCGAGCAAACCTACACGTATTTCCAATCCGCTTACTCCCACATCAACGAGTACCAACTCTGTATCGGGGAAAGCACCACGAGCCAACGCCCCGAATTACAAGTAAATAAAGGAGAAGGGAAACAGATCATGACCGTGGAGCAAGCCATGATTTTTGCCTTGCAACGTTGCAAAACGGCAGAAGAGGCCCTAACCCTCATCACCTCGCTCATGGAAAAATACGGGTTCCTTCCCTCTTGCGGGCCGGAATCAGAATGTCTCACGATCGCGGACCCGGAAGGAGTATGGGTTCTCGAACTTTTCAGTGTCGGTAAAAACTGGACCCCGGAAAGTGGCAAGCCGGGAGTGATCTGGGCCGCTCAACGGGTGCCGGACGATGAAATCGCCATGATTCCCAACTGGAGCATCATTAAAGAAATAGATCTTTCAAAACCGGAACAATTCCGTGCCTCTTCCAACTACCAGCAGGTAGCCATTGAAAACGGCTGGTATTCCCCGGCAAGCGGCAAACCTTTCGTTTGGCAGGATGTTTATGCCCCGACTCCCAGAGAATGGGCCACAAACCGTTTTTGGTTATTCGTCAACACGTTCGCACCCTCCCTCGACCCGATCCCGTCCAGACGTACCAATAACCCGTTTGATAACTTAAACCAGTATATCCAATACGTGGAACCGCTTAGCGTGTACCCGTTCTCCTTTAAACCGGAGCAAAAAGTTTCCGTGAAAGACTTCATGGACTTTCAACGTTCCACGTTCTCGGGAACCATCTATGACAAAGAGAATGACGCCGTTTGGTATTACCCGGACAAGAACGGGAACATGGTGAAAAGTAAACTGGCCACCCCTTTCCCATCCAGTGAAACGCAAAAATTAATGAAGACTACCCGCAGACGCCTAGTAGCACGAGTTGACGGGGAATACGGTATGGTCGCCCAGCTCCGCTCGGATCTTCCCCGGGAAATCGGTGGAATATACTGGGTTTTCCAAGATAACGCCTACACGTCACCTTACTTGCCCATCTTCACGGGCGTGACCCGCATCCCAGAAGTCTATTCCACGTATAACCCCAAAGAATACTCCGACAATTCCGCTCGCTGGGCCATTGATTTTGTCGATAACTTGCTCTACTTGAACTGGCAGGATGGGAAAAAGGATTTGGAAGCCGCACGGGCTCCCATGGAACAATCCTTCTTCGAACGCAACGCAGAGATCGAGAAAGAGTTTATCGCCTTGCAAAAGAAAAATCCCAAGAAAGCGACAGAATTACTCAATAAATACACGCAGGAATGTGCCGACACGATCATGCAAACCTACGTACAACTTCGGAACACACTGATCACAAAGTACACGAACAATAAAATGAGATAAAATTTATAACGAGAAGGGGTTATCCCAAAAGTCTATTTTATAAAAAAAACTCCTCCGTCACTTCGTGCCACCTCCTCTATAAACAGAGGAGGAGCTGGTGACTCTTCCCGAAGACAGGGAGTATTTCAACTCTCCCTCTGTTTATAGAGGGAGTACGGCGAAGCCGGGAGGGAGTTTGAAAATTGACTTTTTGAACTGCCCCTTCATCTCATTCCTCAGTTTGTTATTTCCTTTTTAATTTCCTATTTTTAACGCGAAGAGAATTAAACGTTACATCACCATGCACACGAACGAGCAGTTCATCAAAGCGCTAAACCGAAAAAAAGAGGAAGCTTTCCAAATGCTCTTCAAAGATTACTATGCATCTTTGGTCATGTACGCCATGCACTATGTCAGACAGGAAGTTGCCGAAGACATTGTACAGGATTTAATGACTCTATTGTGGGAAAAAGACACGTATTTTGATTCTATCTCCGCATTTCATTCGTTTATCTATTTATTTATCCGGAATCGTTCGATCAACCACCTGAAACATCAAAAAGCAGAATTAAATTACATCAATTACCAGCAAGGAGAATCAATATCAGACGAATCGGAAGTTTTCCAAGTCATGGAAGAAGAGATCTACCGTATTTTCTTCAACGTCATCGACCAATTGCCGGAACGCTGTAAGGAAATATTCAAATTACACTTGGCCGGGAAAAAAGAAAATGAAATTGCCTCACAACTCGGCATTTCCCTCTCAACGGTTAAAAGCCAAAAACAGAAGGCATTTCAACGTTTAAAAGAAAGACTGAACCCGCTATTTTTCTTTTTACTATTCATGTAAAAATACATATACCGGGGATTCCTCGTCATTTCGCTAGTATATCCCTGCACCCTCTCTAGTATAAAAAGAGCCATTTAATTTGAAATAAATAGTTCTAATACTATAATAGCAGCATATGAGCAGTAGAAGACCAGTAGAAGAGCAGTAAAGGAAGTAGTGAGAATATAGAGAGAGAATAAAGAAAGAGTAAAGAAGAATAGGGGAAAAGTACTTTTTTCATTTTTGGCATCGTACTTTTTACTACCCATGCTGTTTGTTATACAAAATGAATACTCATGAATAACAGGCACCGCAAAATTATACAGCTCATCGTGTTGTACATGGAAAACAAACTTTCCGAGACACAACAAGACGAGTTAACCGCTTGGCTAGAAGAAGACGAAAAGAATCGCTCTTTCTTTCAACAGGTCATTTCCCCCGAAAAGAGGCTTCAAAAGTCTGAAACCCGAAAATACATCGATTCCGAAAGGGCATTTTCAAAATTCAAAAAGACTATCCAACCTCATAAAGTAAAGTCTATTTACCGTTTAAGCCGATACGCGGCTATTTTTCTCGTCCCCGTACTCGTGGGACTTGTTTATTTACTCGTGAATCAAGAGCCGGCAACCCGTGAAATTTCGCAATCACCTATCACTCATGGAAACAACAAAGCGATTTTGATTCTGTCACAAGGGGAAACGATTGACTTATCACCAGATCACGCACTACCCGCACTACCGAAAGGGATCGATTTAGTTTTACAAGGTGACAAACTCATCTATGTATCAGACTCCACGGCAGAAAAGGAAAAACAATATCATGAACTGATAACACCCCGTGGCGGGGAATTCAAAATCACCTTACCGGATGGAACATTCGTGCATCTGAATTCGAATTCCAAATTAAGATTCCCGAAGAATTTTGCTCCCGACAAACGAGAGATATTCCTTTCGGGAGAGGCTTATTTCGAAGTAAGCAAAGACACGAACAAACCTTTTCTCGTTATCGCTGAAGACGTCCAAGTAAAAGTGTACGGAACCACGTTCAATATAAACACATTACTTGGGAATCAAATACAAACCACGCTAGTCAAAGGCTCTGTCGGAATCCGGGTGCAAGATTCATCGCAAGAGTATATCTTGAAACCCAGCCAGCAAGCCATCGTGCAAAAAACTGACGGGAACATCATCATCCGAGAGGTCGATACCACTCCGTACACAGCTTGGACAGAAGGCATATTCCTATTTGACAACGAACGTCTGGAAACCATTCTGGACAAGCTTGCCCTGTGGTATGACGTGGAACTATTTTATCAGAATGAATCCGTAAAAGATGTCCGTTTCACGGGTTACCTGAAACGATATGACAACATCGATGTCATCTTAAATGCCATTGAATCCACCGTTAGCGCGACATTCCATATAAAAGAAAGAACAATTATTATAAACAAAAACGAGTACACGAACAGGTAAAACAAAGGACGGAGATGTTCCACCATCATCCGTCCTTACAGAACAACGAATAAATCAGACTGGACATCTCATTTATTCAAATACTAATAGATTAAACCACAAATTTATGAAAACTTTTGAATTTCGACCTCATGTACATGGGCGTCCTAAAAGTAAAATTATTCTAATTATGAAGATTTGCACATTCATTCTTCTGGTTTTTAACCTCGGATTGTCAGCCTCCGGCTACTCGCAGCAGAAAAAAGTCACGCTGGACTTCAAGAACGCTACAAGCAAGGAATTTTTCGCCGAGATTCAAAAACAAACAGGTTATTGCTTCATTTTCAACACCAATCAAGGTGAACAGATCGGGGAGATCACCATTTCTGTCCGCGATAAAAGTGTTCAGGAAGTCATGGAAGAAATACTGCGTCCCACGGGATTCTCGTACACTTTCCAGAATGACATCATCGTGATTACCCCCAAAATGGCAGAACCCGAGAAAAATATCTTAATCGGACTGGTTTTCGACGAGAACAAACACCCCCTGCCGGGAGTAACCGTCCTCGTGAAGGGGTCAAGCAATGGAGTAACCACGAACACGAAAGGAGAATTCTCGATTAAGTTACAGGAAAAGGACACCCTCGTTTTCTCTTTTATCGGGATGGAATCCGTCACGTTACCCTATACCGGACAAGAAACGGTCACGATCACGCTCAAATCAAGCAAAAAAGAGCTGGAAGAAGTGGTTGTTACAGGTTACCAAGTGATCGAAAAACGCAAACTGACATCTGCCGTGGTGAGCGTGAAAGGTTCAGATGTGCTGGACCCGATCAACACGTCTATCGACCAGATGTTGCAAGGAAAAATACCGGGATTGCAGGCCATTAATCAGTCGGGAACCCCCGGAGTAGCACCCAAAATCAGGATTCGAGGCTCCTCCTCGATCTCGGGAAGTCGGGAACCCGTGTGGGTGGTCGACGGCGTGATCCTTTCCGACCCGATACCGCTTACCCCGGAAGAGATCAACAGCATGGACAACGTGAATCTGATCGGGAACGCGATTTCCTTCCTGAACCCGGAAGACATTGACCGGATTGACATTTTAAAAGATGCCTCTGCCACGGCTCTTTACGGGGTACGTGCCGCCAACGGGGTGATCGTGATCACCACCAAAAGAGGCCAATCCGGCCCGCCAAGGGTGAACTTCTCGACGAACCTTTCCGTCGTTGCCCGCCCAAACTATTCCATCATGAAACAAATGAATTCGAAAGACCGCATCGAGGTCTCGGAAGAAATGCAGGAGAAAGCATTACATTTCAACAAATATGACCCGTCTGAAATCGGTTACGAAGGAGCGTTAAGGGATCTGTGGGAGCGTCGCATCACCTACCAAGAATTCAACCAACAGGTGAAAAAACTAAAGGAAATGAACACGGATTGGTACGATCTCCTGTTCCACACCTCGTTCACGCAAAGTTATAACCTATCCGTTTCCGGGGGAAGTGATCGGGTGAATTATTACATATCAGCCGGGTACAACGATCAGAAAGGCGTGGCAAAGCCGGAAAAATACACTCGCTACAACGCCTTGGCAAAAGTGGATGTCAATTTATACCCCAATCTAAAAATAGGGGCAGACATTTCCTCTGCCCGGGTAAAAAGCAAGCGCACGCATAGTTCTGTCGATCTGTACCAGTACGCGTATGAAACCTCCCGGGCTATCCCCGCCTACAACGAGGACGGAAGTGATTATTTTTACACCACGAAAGAAGGGTTGAAAAACACGGCAAAAGATTATTACTCGCCGGATATTAAGTTCAACATATTTCACGAACTGGATCATTCCGGCTACGAGAGTACGACCAGCAACACGTCCATGAATTTTCACCTTGACTGGAAACTGTTCTCCATGTTCAACTGGCACACCCAGTTCAACCTGACCACGACTCACACAAATGAACAGGAATGGGTGGACGAACAATCCACATTCGCACAATCCAAACGGTTGCTCGCATACGGCGTGAAAGAACCCGACGCGAAATTAGCCTCCAATTATTACACGGACACGGAACTTCCTATGGGTGGGATCTTGAATGAAAAAGATTACCGGGGACAGTCCTACCAGTTAACAAGTTCCCTCAGTTACTTCCAAACGTTCCAAAAACATGAAGTTAACGCCATTGCCGGAATAGAAATCAACTCTAGGAAGATGGACGGTAAAACTGAAACAAATTACGGGTATCTCCGGGAACGGGGACACAAATTCGCCAAGATCGTTTTGGAAAACTACAGCAAATACAGGAACACCGTGGCCGAAAACTATCCGGCTATCACGGACACCAAAGACAACAAAGTCTCTTTTTACGGGGCTTTCACCTACACGTTCGACAACAGGTACAGTTTCAATTTCAACATCCGGGCTGACGGTTCAAATCAATTCGGGAAAGACATTTCCACCCGATTCCTACCGATATGGTCCATCTCCGGAAGATGGAACGCCCACGAGGAGCTATTCCTTCAAAATGTGAAATGGCTGGAGGTTCTAGCCGTGCGAGGCTCTTTCGGTATACAGGGAAATGTCAACGAAGAGCAAGTTCCCGACATGATCCTAACCATGGGGGGTATGGATAATATCTCGGAAGAGTATTCGTCCACGCTATACAAGGTTCCCAATGACCATTTAAAATGGGAAAAGACACAATCCTACAACTTGGGAATCAATCTGGTTGTCTTGAAAGGCTTACTTGACGTTACCCTAGAAGGATATAAAAAGACGGGAAAGAACATGATCGTGACCAAGGAAATCACCTCCACGAACGGGGCATCCCGGGTGGCCATCAACCGAGGTTCTCTTCGGAATAAAGGTTGGGAGTTATCCGTCGGGCTTAAACCTTTAAATCGCAAAGACTACGGGATAAGTCTATCCTTTAATACATCCAAAGTGTACAACAAGGTTACCAACGCCGATAAGGAACAACATACCACCTATACAAATTACGTCAATGGAAGCGTGATCACCAACGGCAAACCGGTAAACACGTTCTACTCCTATCAATTTGACAAATTGGACGCTAATGGTTACCCGACATTCAAGAACTACAACGAACAATACTTGGAAGACGGGGATGGTCACAAAAAAGGGGATTTCATCATCAGTTCCTACGACGAGGCATACGCCCGGGCTTTCGTTGCCATGGGAAGCCGGGAGCCGGATTTAAGCGGTGGTCTCTCTGCCGACTTCCGGTATAAACGTTTCTCTCTAAGTTCCACGTTCGCTTTTAACTTGGGGCATAAGGTTCGATTAAACAACCTCTACGTGGCGAATCAAACGCTACCCTATCCGCAGCAAAACATGAGTACCGAATACGTGAACAGGTGGCGAAAACCCGGGGATGAAGACCGGACGAACATACCCCGGTTAAGTGACGATGCTTTAAGAATATCGGAATGGAATGATGCCTACGTGAAGGTGTACCCGCAGGATTTGAAATACCCTGTTGCGGCATCTTTGTGGGAAATGTACAATTATTCGGATTTACGGACCGTGTCCAGTAGTTTCTTGCGCTGCACGAACCTGTCCTTGAATTACAGGTTCCCGGAAGAATGGTGCAAAAGGCTCTTCCTGAATTCATTGAATCTCGGGTTCTCCGTGTCCAACCTTTTTGTTATCAAAGATAAAGCCCTCAAGGGACGGGACCCGGAACAAATCAGCCTCGGGGCTCGCTCCATTCCACCACAACAAACTTATTCCATGCGGCTATCACTTAATTTTTAATCCCTGAAGTCATGAAAAAAATATATATTATACTCGCAATTCTGGTCCTGTTGACACAAGGATGTAATGATTTCCTTGAACCCGAATCACAGGATAAAGTCGTTCCTAAAACGGTCTCTCACCTGCGAGAACTCTTACTCGGAGAGATCATCCAAAACAAAAAAGACTACACCGAATATTTGTCCGTCATGACAGATGATTTCGCAGATCAAGACGGGAACCAGTATGAATACCGCAACCAGCTGTGGGGCTACTACACGTGGCAACGGGAACCCGAAGAGGGACGAGATTTGGCGACGAGGAATGACGAGGCATGGAGCGAATTATATCATGCCATTTTCACCTGCAATATCATCATCGATAAAACACCTTCCATGCACGGCACGGATGAAGAAAAGAATCAACTACTGGCAGAGACTTATTTCATGCGGGCCCAAGCTTATTTCGAGTTAATAAACTTGTACGGAGAACCCTACGAAAGCGCAGAGCAAGCCGAGAAAGCCCTCGGGGTCCCGATTAACGAGGAAATCACGATCATGGATAACATCTATTCCAGAGAGACTCTAGCGAAAGTGTACGCGAAGATAGAGTCCGATTTACACGAGTCGATCGCACGTTTTAAAAACACGGAATGGACCAAGAACGTGGTTCACCCGAGCCTAGACGTGGCTTACCTGTTTGCCTCCCGGCTGCATCTTTACAAAAAAGAGTACCAGTTAGCCAAGAATTATGCCGACAGCGTTATCAATAACGAGAGGTACCAGCTCTACGACTTACATACAGCCGGCCTGACTTCCTACTCCTATTTTATCAACAGAAATAACCCGGAGATCATGTTCTGTTACGGCATGGCCAGTTTTGATTTTATCTATAATTACTCTTCCACGTATGCAACATACCTTGTCTCCGATAAGATCATTTCACTTTTTAGTAATGATGACTTGCGCAAAACCACATTTTGGGACAAGAATAAGAAACCTCACAAATTCAGTAGCACGAATTCCCAGTCCTACGGAAATACCTATCGTCTGTCAGAAGCCTACCTAAACCGGGCCGAGGCATTGGTTTTCTTAGACAAATGGGAATCGGCCATCACGGATATTAACACGATCAGGGAAAAGCGTATCGAGAACGATTACGAAATCACGGCCACCAACCCGGAGGATGCCCTGAACAAAGTCTGGGAAGAACGCAGGAGAGAACTTTGTTTCGAGAAACATCGCTGGTTCGACCTGAGAAGACAGGGAATGCCGGAACTACGGCACATTTTCACGAACGGGGGAAGTCGGAAAGAATACATTCTACCCGCGGGAAGTAAATCCTACACGCTACCCATCCCCAAAAAGATCAGAGAACAAAACAAGATTATCGTGAACATTGAACGCCCCGAACAGCAATAAACTTATAAAAAACAAAACCATGAAAAGTATATATATCATACCCCTATTTTTTATCCTTCTAGGATGTCATGATGAAAACAATCCAAAGGTGGAATTACAAGCCGGGAAGTACACGTTAACCGATGATCCCAACGATTACGTGCAGCATTACATTTATGACTTTTACCAGAAATACGGTGTAGTCATCCTGACCAACCCGGATTCCAGCGATTACGTTTATAACTTTAACAATCAAAACCCGATCTCGCTAAAAGCCCCGGAACAGGAAAAAGAAGTCCTTAAAACCGGACTGCAATTTATCGAGGAGCAGTTCTTGAATATATATGACGACAATTTCAAAAAGAAATATTTCCCATTCACGATTCAACTGGCCAATCGTATTGAGTTGTGGATACTGGGTGATTATGATTTAGTCAACGCCTATTCAAGCTCCGGCTTTATCGCTATCGCGAACATCAATGACGATCTGTCAACTCTCGATGAAACCACCCGTAACAATTACCGGGGAGATATTAATCAAAGTCTTTGGACCGAATATTTGCTCAAGCGTGAGGCATGGTTCGTACCGGGAGCCTTCCTCGAAGTAAGCAAGGAGTATTACGGGGATTATCGCACGTTTGATTCCTACACGGTAGAAGAGGGAATCATTGAGGCTAGAGAATGCGGTTTCATCACGTTCGACCCCTATATGTCCGAAACCGAAGACCCGGAAGATTGTCTTCTATTTATCCCAAGTCAAGAGATGGACGTGCAGCAATATTTTCAATTCTTGTTCTCTTCCACGAAAGAGGAACTAGACGAACTCATGGAAGAATATCCCTTGGTAGAACAAAAATATTTACTGTTACAAGATGCTATCCAAAAACAACTGGATATAGACATCTTTTCTTTTTGTCTGCCTTCATAAAACAGCTACTTATCCAGCTACCCCCTCCAACTCCCCCTTATTCTTATGGTTTAAACAAGTAAATCAAGTAAAATTTATGGA
>OLJW01000189.1_pt1 | contig 94761 bp, 93 predicted proteins | sample 1603411 | NCBI WGS metagenome assembly OLJW01 (sample SAMN04168659, study PRJEB22393) | human gut metagenome | biome: human gut microbiome; feature: stool | host: Homo sapiens | collected 2014-05-12 | reverse complement strand
GTCAGCTTCGCTGCCACCTCCTCTATAAACAGAGGAGGAGCTGGTAACTCTTCCCAAAGTCGAAAAGTAATTCAACTCTCCCTCTGTTTATAGAGGGAGTACCCCGAAGGGGGGAGGGAGTTTGTTTTTTCATTTTCAATTTTCATTTGTTCCCTCGTCCACCACGTACAAGTCTGGATAATTACGTCCTAACCCGTCATAATCCAACCCATGCCCTACCACGAAATCATTCTCCAACGCAATACACTTGTAATCGATCGTTAGGTCGTACTTCAACGCTTTCGGTTTGTAGAACAAGGCAGCCACCTTTACTTGTTTCGGATGTTTCTCTTCCAACATTTTTTTCATATGCATAATGGACTCTCCCGAATCAATCATATCCTCCAGAATCACTACGGTTCGTCCCGTAATATCTTCCCGTAACCCGATCAGGTCCTGAACCTTTCCTGTCGAGGACAATCCGGCGTAAGAAGCAATCTTCACGAAACTGATTTCCGTCCCCTCAATCGTGATATGTTTCAACAAATCAGCCACGAACATAAACGCCCCGTTCAACACTCCCAGAAACAAAGGACGTTCTCCTGCCAGTTCCCGATTAATTTGAGTCCCCACCCTCTCTATTTCCCGGTCGATCACGTCAGCCTCAATCATCAGTCGGAAACACCGATCATGCAATTTGATTCTTTTCATCCTGTGCATATTTCTCTTTTGAATGATAGACCTATCGTCTCTCTAATCCATTTTTTTATTTAACTTTGCGCAAAAGTACAACTTTGAATTTAAAATCCGGTAAAAATATGGACCCAAAAGTAAGTATTATCATGGGTAGCACGTCAGACCTGCCCGTAATGGAAAAAGCCGCAAAAGTGTTAAACGACTTTTGCATACCTTTCGAGATCAATGCCCTCTCCGCTCACCGCACTCCGGCTGAAGTGGAGTCTTTTGCCAAAAACGCACAGAAACGGGGTATTGAAGTTATCATCGCCGGAGCCGGAATGGCCGCACACCTACCGGGTGTTATCGCTGCCATGACACCAATTCCCGTGATCGGTGTTCCCATCAACGCCTCTCTCGACGGGATGGACGCTCTTTTAGCCATCGCCCAAATGCCTCCGGGCATCCCGGTTGCCACCACCGCCATCAACGGGGCCATGAATGCCGGTATTCTGGCTGCACAAATTCTGGCTGTTGGCGACAATGCATTAAAAGCTAAAATCGTGGACTTCAAAGAATCTTTGAAAAAGAAAATCGTCGATGCCAACAACGAACTGGCAAAAGTAAAATACGATTACAAAACGAACTGATCTCCCCCGGAAAGAATCAATATAACAAGGGACTGTCCAAGAAGTCATTTTTCAAACTCCCTCCCGGCTTCGCCGTACTCCCTCTATAAACAGAGGGAGAGTTGAAATACTCCCTGTCTTCGGGAAGAGTCACCAGCTCCTCCTCTGTTTATAGAGGAGGTGGCACGAAGTGACGGAGGAGTTTTTGAAATAAAATAACTTTTTGGACAGCCCCATTCTTTATTTACTACCCCCAAGAAACAGTTTATCTTTCGATCAAAAACTATAAATCATAACTTACAAACAAAACAAATTCCCCATTTTTATAAGTTATAACTTATAAATTTCCTATATTTGCCGTACATATAAATCATACCATATAAAATGAAGATTATTGATCGTCCATTATACAGCAAAAGGATAAAACCTTTTATCGGAAAAGGTATCATAAAAGTACTTACCGGTCAAAGGCGTGTAGGCAAGAGTTACATCATGCTACAACTCATGGAAGAAATCAAAACCGATCACCCGGATGCTAACGTCATATATATAAATATGGAATATGAAGAATTTCGAATGATTCATAACGATCAAGATCTTTCCCAATATTTGAAGACACAAATCAACCCGGCAAAGGCCAACTATTTATTCATTGACGAGATTCAGGATATTGATCATTTCGAACATACCCTTCGTGACCTTCAAGCCAAAGACTCCTGTGATATTTTCTGCACGGGTAGCAATGCCAAAATGTTATCGGGAGAACTAGCCACCTATTTATCCGGCCGATATATAGAATTTCACATCCATAGTCTAAGCTACCCGGAATTTTTACTTTTTCACCAGCTCCCAGACGACCAGCAAAGTTTGACGAAATACCTTACTTACGGAGGATTGCCTTATCTTTCACGCTTGGAACTGAATGATGAAATGGCATTTGAATATTTGCGTAACGTGTATTCAACCATTTTATTAAAAGACGTTGTTAAGCGAGAAGGTATTCGTAATATTGATTTTCTTGAAACACTAGCCATATACACGGCCGACAATATCGGAAATCTCTTTTCCGCGAACAATATTAGTAAATACTTGAAATCGCAACGGGTAGATATTTCAACACTTCAAGTTATCAATTACCTGAAGGCTTTAAGTAACGCCTTCTTAATTCATAAAGTGGGACGAATAGAAATTAATGGCTTGAAAAAGTTTGAAATTGGAGAAAAGTATTTTTTCGAAGACATCGGGTTACGTAACAGTCAAATAGGCTTTGACCTACAACGTGATATTCATAAACTTATCGAAAATGCCATATATTTACATCTCTCAATCCTACAATATGAAATCTACGTGGGTCAACAGGATGGTCTTGAAATTGATTTCGTAGCTTTAAAACAAGGTAAGAAAATCTACGTACAAGCGACTTATCTCATTGTTGACGAGAAAACAAAAGAACGGGAATTTGGCAATCTATTAGCAATCCCCGATAATTATCCCAAATACGTGGTCAGCCTTAATCCCTTAAACACAGGAAGTAACATTGAAGGCATTCAACATCTACACTTGGCAGACTTTCTAAAAAAACAAGATTTTTAGAAAGATTATCCAAAACATTTTATACCTTTGAAACATCGGCTATTTAGGTGTGTTCACTCATATGATTAAATTCCCGTCAACACGAATTTTAATCTGAATATTTATACCATGCGACAAATTACATATGTCGTTATCTTACTTTTCATTATCCCCTACTCCGTGTACTCACAGAGCATTCCGGATATTGAAAAACTCTTGGAAACAAACGACATCGATTCATCGGAAGATTATTACGAAGATATGATCAACTCCCTAATCCGCCTCTCCGCACAACCGATAAACCTCAATTCAGCCGGATTCGATAGCTTGAAAATGTTATTTTTCCTTTCCGATGCGCAGATAGACAATTTACTGGACTTCCGTAAAAAACACGGGCCGTTTACTCACCCGAACGAACTTCTACTCGTCACCGGAATCAGTCAACAGGATTTATCCAACATCAAACCATTTATACGCATCGGAACGTACACCCCCGAAAAGCAATCCCGCTATCACCTATCGCAAGAAATTCTCGCCCGCTTAAAAATGACCCGCCCAAAACAAGCCGGTTACAAAAAGTACAGCCGGAAAGCCTTTTTGTACGAAAAGGACTATCTCGCCAAAAAGCAAAGCCGCTTTCAAGGACCACCCGTAGGGACATTACTAAAATACAAAATATCAAACCAGCAACACTGGCAAGGGGGCCTCACGTTAGAAAACGACCCAGGAGAAAATTATTTCTCGAAAAACCAAAAAACAGGATTTGACTTTCTTTCCGTCCACGCGTGCTACACCCCGGAAAAAATCATCCACCGAGTCATTGTCGGGGACTATAAATTACAATGGGGACAGGGACTACTGGCATGGAGCGGTTACTCTTCCGGGAAATCGACATCTACCCTTAGTAACGAGAAATCCGGAAATGGTATTGCTCCCTACACTTCTACCGATGAAAATCGATACTTGCGAGGCATGGCTGTCAGCCTGCACCTGACACGCACGATTACCACCGAAATCTTCGTATCTTACAAAAAAACAGACGGTAATCTCGCTGATCTCGACACCCTCTCCCCCAAAACCGTACAAACGGCCACCCTTTACGAAACAGGTTATCACCGGAACTTTTCAGAATGTAAAAAGAAACACATCCTAAAAGAATTCACCACCGGCTTATCCACCCGCCTCAATCATCGGTATTTCCGCATCGGCGTCCAATTATTACACTACAACTTTTCACCCGCCCTTACCATCGGCAAAGCCGCCTACCAACAAAACAATGAAACGGGCCACCAACGTACACTCGTAAGTGTAGACTACAAAACCGGAGGTTACCATTTCTACCTATTCGGAGAAACAGCACGTAGTGACAACGGAACATGGGCAACCGTCAACGGACTACGTTACAGTGGGATTCCCCGATTCGCCCTATGCGCCCTTTACCGCCACTATGACAAAGACTATCACTCTCACTACAACAGCGGTTTTGCAGAATACTCCAACACGACAAACGAGGAAGGACTATACCTAGGTCTTGAAAGTACCCCTTTTCGCAGTCTGAAAATCAATGCCTATTATGATAGGTTCCGTTTTTTCTCTCCCCGTTATCAGGCAACCATCCCCGGTAATGGTCAAGAAATCGTGGGAGATGTCACGTTCAACCGCTCTCGCTGGGATTGTTCATTCCGTTTCAAACACGAGGAGAAACCGGAAGACGATAAAACCGGAGAAAACCTCCAATCCGTCTCCCGTGTAAAGCAGGAATACAGGCTCCAATTTACCTACTCCATCTGCGAGCAATTAAAATCCCGAACCCGTACCAGTTATACACGTTACGTGAAAAAAGAAAAACACGAAGGTGGTTACCTGTTCTATCAAGACCTTATGTATTCCTCCCTCCAAACCAACCTAAAAGCCCAATTCCGTTTCGCTTACTTTGACACGGACAGCTACAACACCAGAATATACGCCTACGAAAACAACGTTCTCTACGGTTACTCCTTTCCCGCCCTGTACGATCGGGGTTTTCGTTCCTACCTCAATCTTAACTGGAAACCCTTCACCCTCATCACCCTCTACCTAAAAGCCGGCCTCACCTACTATCCAGACAAATCAACCATCAGCTCCTCCCTAACCCAAGTCAACGACAACAAACTATTCGACCTTTCCTTCCAAATTCGTATAAAACTCTAGCATGACCCGATTAATTTTGTGATTTACGATTATCGATTAAGTGATTCCTCCCCCACAACCACTCTCTCTTCATTAATCACTTAATCATTAAATCAGCAATCACAGCCTCCTTTTATCTTTTAACTTTTATCTTTTAGTTTTTATCTTTCCCATGTCTTCCCTCCAGCACCCTCACCACATCCTCCAACCCGTACCCCTTCGCTATCAACAATACGATATAGTGATACATCAGATCGGCAGCCTCGTTCAAAAATAAATCCTCGTTATCATCCTTCGCCTCGATAACCAACTCCACTGCCTCTTCTCCCACCTTCTGGGCAACCTTGTTAATTCCCTTTCCGATCAGGCGAGCCGTATAGGATATTTCCGGAGACTCATCTTTTCGTTTCTCCAAATACCGTTGCAAGTAAAACAAAAAATCCTGATCCACGTTCTCTTCTCCCCAGCACGTATCTTGTCCCGTGTGGCAAGTCGGTCCCACGGGGTTCACCTTCACCAATAATGAATCCCGATCACAATCAGCCAAAATCTCCTTCACCAGTAAAAAGTGTCCGCTTTCCTCTCCTTTTGTCCACAAACGCTGCCGGGAGCGACTAAAAAAACACACCTTGCCGGAACGCTCCGTCTCGGCAAGAGACTCCCGGTTCATATACCCTTGCATCAACACCACCCGTGTATCTGCATCCTGCACGATTGCCGGAATTAACCCGGCCGCATCAAATTTTAATTCTGTAATATTTACCATTTCATTAAATATTTTATCGAACAACAATACCTTTTTCTTTCAAAAAACATTTCAACTCCGGAATCCGGACCTGCCCGAAATGAAAAACTCCGGCCGCCAGTACGGCATCCGCTCTTCCCCGAGTCAAAGCCTCATAGAAATCTTCCGGACAGCCTGCCCCCCCGGATGCAATAACCGGGATATTAACCAAATCCGCCACTCGTCCCGTTGCCTCGCAGGCAAACCCTTGATGTGTCCCGTCATGATCCATCGAGGTAAACAAAATCTCCCCGGCTCCCCGTTCCTCCACCTCCCTCACCCACGAAAAAAGCTCCCGATCGGTAGCCACCCGTCCCCCATGACTGTATACTCTCCACTTCTCACCATCCCGACAAGCATCCACCGCCACAACAATACACTGTTTTCCAAATGCCGCCGCCAACCGATCTATCAAACCCGGGTCTTTCAAAACACTGGAATTTACAGACACCTTATCTGCCCCCTTCTTCAAAAGAGCCTCAACATCCCGCTCCGATGAAATTCCCCCACCCACGGTAAAAGGTATTCGCACTTGTCGGGCCACCCGTTCCACCCACTCCAACCGCGTACCCCGGTGATCGGAGCTTGCCGTGATGTCCAAAAACACCAACTCATCCGCCCCCTCATCTGAATATCGACCGGCCAACTCCACAATATCCCCTGCATCCCTCAAATTCTCAAAATTCACCCCCTTCACCGTCCTCCCCGCCTTTACATCCAAACATGGAATAATTCTTTTTGCTAAAAACATCCTTGTTAATTTTAGATTTTAAATTTTAGATTTTAGATTTCCACCCACAAGCCAACCTTTCCTTTTAATCACTTAATCATCGAATCGGCAATCACGGAATCTTTTGCATTTTAAACTTTTCATAAAAAGCCTTCCCCACGATCACGGCAGAAACACCCACCTCTTCCAGCGCCTGAATATCCACCAACGAACCTACTCCCCCGGATGCGATAAGCGTAATATCCGGATAACGAGCTAGTAGCTCCCGATACAGCTCCAAAGAAACTCCTCCCAACATCCCATCCCGGGCAATATCCGTACACATCACATTCTTCACCCCGGGTAAATAAGTTTCTATTAACTCGTGTATCGTTGTCTTCGTCTCCACCTTCCACCCCTGAATACACACATGCCCGTCTCTTACATCTGCCCCGATAATGATCCGTTCAGCCCCATATCTTTCCAGCCACTCCCGTGTCTTTTCTCCATTTTGCTGGGCCATACTCCCGATACAGACAAACGAGGCCCCCGCATCAAACACCCGACAAATATCCTCGTCACTCTTGATACCCCCGCTAAAATCAACCTCCAAACGAGTCGCCTCACAAATTCGTTCCAGAACCCGCCAATTAATTACCCGGAACTCCCTAGCCCCATCCAAATCGACAAGGTGTAAACGCCTCATTCCCATATCCTCGAAATGTCGGGCAGCCTCCACCGGATCATTATAATACGTCTTACACTCATCGTAATTGCCCCGGGTAAGTCTCACGCATTTTCCTCCTATAACATCTATTGCCGGAATAACCGTTATCTTCATTTCTCTTACATTTTTAAAAAGTTTTCAATTATCTTTTCCCCAACCCCGGCCGACTTCTCCGGGTGGAACTGACATCCCCAGAAATTCCCTTTCCGAATCGCCGCGGAAAAAGCTATCTGATAATCACACGTGGCAATGGTATACTCTCCAACAGGCACGCAATACGAATGTACGAAATACACCATCTCCCCCTCGACAACCCCATCAAACAACCCGGATTTCAGCCCCCGAATCTCATTCCATCCCATATGAGGAACCTTACCACATCTCCCGAATTCTTCCACCCGCATCGGGAATATTCCCAAACCCTCCGTCTCTCCCTCTTCCGAATAGGCACACATCAACTGCATCCCCAAACATATCCCCAACACGGGAACCTTCAATTCCGGAATCACCCGATCCATCCCGCTTTCTTTCAATTGTCTCATGGCCGCAGCAGCTTGCCCTACTCCCGGAAAGATCACCTTATCAGCCTCCCGTACCACCCGTGGATCAGCACTACAAACCACCTCATACCCCAACCTCTCTATCGCAACCCTCACCGAAAACAAATTTCCCGCCCCGTACTCTATAATTACTATTTTACTCATTTCAATAAAAAAATTATAATCCAATTCTTCCGGGGCTATTCCCGAAGTCATTTTTCAAACTCCCTCCCCCCTTCGGGGTACTCCCTCTATAAACAGAGGGAGAGTTGAAATACTCCCTGTCTTCGGGAAGAGTCACCAGCTCCTCCTCTGTTTATAGAGGAGGTGGCACGAAGTGACGGAGGAGTTTATTTTAATAAAATGACTTTTGGGACACCCCCTTCAATCTAAAATCACCAAATCTAAAATTAATCCATCCTCCCCTTCGTCGACGGAATCCTTCCCCCAGCCTCCTGTCGGACGGCCATCCTCAAACTACGGGCAAATGCTTTAAAAATAGCTTCTATCACGTGATGCGTGTTCTCACCTTTCGCAGCCACGTGCAAATTACATTTAGCCCCTTGACAAAACGAGGCAAAAAAATGCTTGGTCATCTCCGTGGGAAAATCTCCCACGTACTCCCGGTTAAACACGACATTCCACTCCAACCAACTCCGCCCTCCCAAATCCAGCAACACCTCTGCCCTCGCCTCATCCATCGGCAAAGCAAAACCATATCGTCCGATCCCTTTCTTACCTCCTAATGCCTCCAAGAAACATTGTCCCAACACGATAGCCGTGTCTTCGATCGTGTGATGTTCATCCACCTGTAAATCCCCCTCCACGGAAACCACCAAATCCATTTCCCCGTGCCGGATAATCTGTTCCAGCATGTGATCAAAAAAAGCAATTCCCGTCTTCACCTCGCCCTGCCCCGTTCCATTCAAATCTAACGCAATCCGAACCGCCGTTTCTGCCGTTTTCCTCACTTGCACCGCCTGTCGACTTCCCTGTTTCAGAAAACGCACGACCTTTCTCCAAGAATCCGTGGTTAAAACAATAGGTAAACACTCCATCTCCTCTTTTCCCAGCAATATCCCCCGAATCCCCATATTAACCGCTAACTGCATATCCGTCAACCGATCGCCAATCACGTAAGAGTTCTCCCGATCCAACAATTCATTCAAATACTTTTCGACCATACCGATCCCCGGTTTCCTCCGGGGAGAACCATCCCCCGGCATACTCCCATCAATCAGTATCTCGTCAAAAACAATTCCCTCGCCTGCCAACGTCTTCAACATAAATTCATGTGGCGGCAAAAAAGTATCTATCGGAAACCGTTCAGTCCCCAAACCATCCTGATTACTCACCATAACCAACCGATAATCCGTCTCTCGAACAATCTCCCGCAAGGCCCCAATAACCCCCGGAACAAAGGCCAGTTTCTCCATACTATCCACTTGGTAATCAACCGGTGGTTCCTGTATAATCGTACCGTCACGATCTATAAATAATATCTTCTTCATAAATCACCGAATTTCTTTAATCGCTCGATCAACAAATCATTCTCTTCCCGTGTCCCGATGGTTATCCGTAACCCGCAACTCAACCGGGGCGGGATATGCCGTACCCGAACAATAACGCCACCTTCCACCAAATATTCATACAACTCCCGAAAACGCTCACAACGAATCAACACGAAGTTGGCCTCCGAATCACAGACAACCTCCAACCAAGATAAATTCCGCAAGAAACCGATAACCCTTTTTCTTTCCCGCTTGATCGCCTCCACCTTCTCCAAGAAATCAGCCTCATTCCGCAAAACATCCAAAGCCCGCCGTTGAGTCAATGAACCGATATTATAAGGCGGTTTCACTTTGTTTAAATAAATCACCAGTTCCGGGTCCGCCATACAAATTCCTACCCGTAACCCGGCAAGTCCCCAAGCCTTGGACAGAGTTTGCAACACGACAACATTCCGGCAATCCTCCTGCAAAACAACAGCCGACGGCATATCGGTAAAATCGATATACGCCTCGTCTACCACGACAATTCCATCAAAACGAGACGCCACTTCCCGAATACGTTCTAAAGGAATCACGTTCCCCACCGGATTATTCGGCGTACAAAAGAAAATCATTTTCGTAAACCGATCCACGCTATCAAACAACGTGTTCCACTCCGGCTGGAACTCCCAGTCCAACTCCAAACACCTCACCTCCACGTCATTCACTCGTCCACTTACCTCGTACATCGAATAGCCCGGTGAAAAAACGAGCATATTATCCCGCCGGGGCGTACAAACCGTTCGGATCAACATATCAATCAACTCGTCACTCCCATTTCCCAGTACCAACCGGGAAACCTCCACCCCCTTCAACCTACCGATCTCTCGCTTCAATTCCCGCTGAAACGGATCTGGATAACGATTATATTCCGATGCAAACGGGTTCTCGTTTGCATCCAGCAATGTCACATTCGTCCCCTCGAATTCCGCACGAGCGCAGGAATACGCCTGTAACCCCTTTACATTCTCCCTTACTATATCTCCAAATTCCTTCATCCTAAATTCTAAATTTTAGATTCTACATTCCTAACCCTTACCGCATTCCCGTGTGCCTCCAACTTCTCGTTATCTGCCATTATCTCGATTGTTTTTCCCAAATAGGCCAAACCTTCCGGCATGATCTCTTGGAAAGTTATCTTTTTCATAAAGGCATCCATGTTCACCCCGCTATACGCACGAGCATACCCGTTCGTGGGTAAGGTGTGATTCGTCCCCGACGCATAATCTCCCGCACTTTCCGGGGAATAGTGTCCCAAGAAGACAGAACCCGCATTCCGGATTTCCGGCACCCAATCCAGATAATCCTTCACGCACAACATCAAATGCTCCGGGGCATAACAATTCACCAGCTCCACGCACTCTTCCCGGGAACGCAAAACAATATATTTAGAATTTCTCAGTGCCACCTCTGCAATTGCCTTCCGAGGAATCCGATTCAATTGTTTGTTCAACTCTTCTTCCACACGATCAATCAATGATTCATCGCAAGTCACCAGAAACACCTGACTATCCGGCCCGTGTTCCGCCTGCGACAATAAATCAGCCGCCACGAATGTCGCCCGTGCCGATTCATCTGCCACCACCATCAACTCTGAAGGTCCCGCAGGCATATCAATTGCCACACCATAACGCCCGACCCATTGTTTTGCCGCCGTCACGAAACGATTACCCGGCCCAAAAATCTTATCCACCCGCCCCACTCTCTTCGTCCCTAATGCCAATGCAGCAATCGCTTGAATCCCTCCCACTTTAAAAACACGGGTTACTCCACATAACCGGGCTGTCCACAAAATAGCCGGATTCACCCGTCCATCCCTTCCCGGCGGCGTACAGATCACCACCTCCCGGCACCCGGCCAACTTCGCCGGAACCGCCAACATCAATACGGTTGAAAACAGGGGAGCGCTCCCGCCCGGAACATACAATCCCACCCGATCTATCGCCCGACCTTCCTGCCAGCATCGGAATCCCCGTTCATTCACGTATTCACACTTCTCTGGAATCTGAATCTTGTGAAACTCCTCGATATTCCCTTTTGCAACCCTTATCGCCTCCTTCAATTCCTTTTCCACAACCTTTTCTGCCTTTTGAAACTCCTCCTCCGTCACCTCAAAACATTCTAGCTTTACCCGATCAAAATACCACGTGTACTTCTTCAATGCCTCGTCCCCAAACCTCTTCACCTCATCAAACACCGCTTTACACACTTTGTCCAAATCTTCTCCACGATTCTCCGGACGCTCCAATATTTTCATCCACTCTTCCTTCCCAGGATATAATATCTTATTCATAATCATAAATTTAATCTATTCATAAAACCTGTAACCCGCCAACCTGTAACTTGCAACTTGCCGCAGGCAATCACTCTATCATCTTTTCAATGGGTACCACCAAAATCCCTTCCGCACCCGCCGCTTTCAACGCCCCGATAGACTCCCAAAACTTATTCTCGTTCACCACCGAATGTAGAGAAAACCATCCTTTCATTTCCAACGGCATAATTGTCGGGCTTTTCACTCCTGGAAGTATATCGCAAATCTCTTGTAATTTCTCTTCGGGAGCATTCAACAGGATATACTTGTTACACTTGGCAGCCAACACCGCCTTCATTCTGAATATCAATTGTTCCACCAACCGCATTTTTTCTTCATCCAACTTCGGGTTAGCCACCAAAACAGCCGTAGACTTAAACAACGTGTAGACCTCCGTCAACCCGTTCTTAAAAAGTGTACTCCCAGAACTCACGATGTCACAGATCGCATCAGCCAATCCAATACCGGGAGCGATCTCCACCGACCCCGTGATCACGTGCGTTTCCGCCTGAATCTTATTTTGTACCAAAAAATCATTCAACGTGTTGGGATAGGAAGTAGCAATCCGTTTTCCCTGCAACCAATCTAACCCGGTAAATTCCTCCGATTTAGGAATAGCAATAGAAACCCGGCAACCCGAAAAACCTAAATCCAACAAATTCAATACATTTGCCCTTTTCTCGATCACCGTGTTCTCCCCGATAATCGCCACGTCAACAATTCCATCCTCCACGTAATGAGGTATATCCGAATTTCGTAAATACAACACCTCCAACGGAAAATTAGAGGCTTGTGCCATTAACTGATCTTTTCCGTTATTAATACAAATCCCACACTCTTTCAACAATTCGAGCGTGTCCTCGTTCAATCGACCTGATTTTTGAATCGCGACTTTTAATTTCACCATTTCTATCTGATTTTATCGTCGCTCTGAATCCGGGAAGGCACTTATGGTATCGAAAAAAACAAAACGAGCCCGCCTGAATCCAGGCGAGCTCGTTTATACTTTTTTATTTCTAATTACAGCACAACAGCATCATCTCACCTGAATACAGTGATGGCAATGATGATGCATATGATGTAATGTACTATTCATATTTTGTCTTTTTCGTTCTGCAAATATAAGAACTAAAAACTATTTTACAAATTTCAAGCTTGCATTTTCAATCATTTTAGAAAGAGATTGAACATTCGCAGCAGGAGTAGGAGTTTCAGTATAAGGAGCTAATTGTAAACCTAATTCCGTTTTCGTACTATTCTCGATAACAGTTGCTAATGTTTGAACTAAGCCAGTAACATACTCCTTCAACTCACCCAACTGATCACCAAACGTTGCCAACAAAGTAGGTAACATTTTCACAACAGGAAGTAGTGTTTCTCTATCCAAGTACACTTCTTTTACTCCCATTTCCCCATCTCTCAGATATAATGGAATACCAGTCTCAGCCATTGAAATCAAAGATTGTAATGGATTGTAGTCTGAACGACCTATACTTGAAGTTGTAGCTTTAGGAGTAGAAGCATCTTCTACAATTCCCCCAATATTTAAAGCTATATAAATTTTATTATCAACAACATTATACAAAGCCATTCCTTTAGGTGAATTTATGTATTCAGGGGTGCTAGCTGACATATCTTTTATATACGTCGCAATAATATTTCCGTCTTCTTCAAAAGAAATAGAAGGCATCAACATGGGGACAAGGTACCCTGCCATCTGTGCAACAAAATCCACCACATCCTTTTCATCCCCCTCTTCTAATTGAGGTTCTACATTAAAAAAGAAACCTTTCACACTCCATTTCGCCTTCATAGAAGATTTTACTTTCAATGTCAGATTCAATCCCAATTTATCACCATCCATTGTTCCATTAAGAGTTACTTCCCGATTAGCATTTGAATTTACACCTGTTATTTTACTTCCTTCACGAGTAATAGTAAATGCAGTTTCACCTTCACCAGGAAGAGCTTGTTTTAAAGTTAAAAGGGAACCATCTAAAACGGCTTCTCTACCGGACAAATCTATACCGCTTACGGAAAGAGTCAATTTATCTCCATTATAAGTCCGAGTCTTATCATCATCGTCATCATTACAACTAGCAAAAAATGTTACACCTAAAATCAACAATAATAAAAATTTGTTTTTCATACTTCATTAACTATTAATTAAACATTAATTTATCCGTCCTCATAAAATAATATGCTAGCAACAAACCTTCGTTTTTTGATAGTATGTGTTGAATCATTAGTAAGTTTGATTTCGGAAAAGAAAATATGGCTAAATAGCTGCAAAGTAAAAATATATCAATTGATAAGATTCAGATAATTAAATAGATATGATAGTGTAAATGTTAAAATTGAATTCCTGTTGTAACATTTGATTAAATTTGCACGTTTTTTGCTAATGATAAGGCTGCATGGCTCAAAAAACGAAGGTTTATTGATAGTCTAATTTGATTATAAAAAGATGTCTAATTAATATTCAATGAAGTATGAAAAACAAATTACTATTGTTATTAGCTTTAAGTATTGCATTTTTTACAGGTTGTAAAGATGATGATGATCCGGAACCACCCACGATAGACAAAATTGTCGGGCAATATTCCGGAGAAAATTTAAAAGCCACTATTGACGGAATCCCTGCACCGGAAGGAACTTCCGTACAAATTATTCAAAAAGATGACAACACAACTTCTTTCAAGTTAATCAACATAGTTCCCGGTTATCCCGAATTCGAAATTCCCAATGTCACGTTCGAAGCTCTCAGTCGCACTTATTACAGTCAATTAAAAGGCTCCATAACCGACAATGTCAGTGGATATACCGTTCAGGCCAACGCTAATATTGAGGACGAGATCATGGAAATTAACATCACGATCACGGAAATTGAAGGAGAACCAGCAAGTGCGGAAAGTTTCTACAACAAAACGTTTAAAGGAGAAATGGCCATCGATCTGGGACTAGCCCCCATAACCATGACTCAACGCGTGTACGTGAACAAGCCATCAGATAAAGACCCGAACAAACTCCGCTTAAGAATTGAGAACTTCTCATTCCAAGGCATCAATCTAGGGACAATACAACTAGACACCGTCTCTTTCGTAAAAAGAGGAGAAGTATACGGATTCACGGCAAAAGAACGGGAACTTACAGACCTGGAAATTCCCGGTGTAACAGGGGTAAAACTAACCGCACGCGGAGCTATCGTCGAAGATCACATCATGAAACTGAATCTCGTGGTGGATGCCTCCCCCTTGACTGTTAATGTTACTTTTACGGGAGACACGATCACGGAAAGCGCTGACACTAAAATCAACTTAACAATTGAAGGAGATGCCGTGGCCACACAACCGGATAACTCAAAAATATCCTCTATTTACATTTTCAAAATCTGGGAAACAGCTACTGCCAGTCAACTAAAGCTAACGCCTAAGATTGAACTCCCGAAAGGTGCCACATTGGATTCCATCGTCGTTCGATATTCAGACGGGACGAAATCCATACTCAAAGAAGGTGAATCCATTGATTTCTCCAAAATTGAAGGAGAAAAATACGACGTAAAATATCACATTACTCCCGAAGACGTGCGCTATCCCAGCACCAAAACTCTCCGCTTAGAGAAAATGCCGGAATTCAAATCCATCTACAAAATGAATAGCTGGATTACTCCAGAAGGGAAGGAGTATCAAGAACCGGTGAACATGGCCAGTTCCAATATGGCTGCAGATTTCTTTCCTTTATCGGGAATGATGATCGGCCACCCCGAATTAACAGCAACACCCTATCCCGTTACACAAGACGGGGATGCAGCGAAAATCATAACAAGAGACACGTACGGTGGTTATATCGCATTCATGGCTGTCGTGCTACCTAAAGTTACAGCCGGCACTTTATTTAACGGAACATTCGATTTAAATGCCACCGCTCCCTTGAAAAGTACCCACTTCGGGGAAGCCTACCGGGGAACAGCAGCTCCCGTAGCCTTCAAATTCACGTACAAATACACACCTGGAACAACGTACTTCAACACAGTAGTCAAAACAGAAGGTTCCACCACGACTGTCTCTGCGGAAGAAGTTCCGGGGAAAATAGACGAGTGTTCCTTAATTGCTTATTTGTATGAAGTTAACTCCTACAACGACTATTTAGACGGAACAAATATCAACGAATCCAAGAAAGTAATCCTAAAAGCTGCTTTCAGTAGCGGGTCCCAAGACAACTTTATAGAAAAAACGGTCAATTTCGAACCTACAGGAAATGGTTCATTTGACCCTGCCAACAAAAAGTACAAACTTGCCATTGTCTGTACCCCAAGTAAAGAAGGAGATTCCTACAAAGGAGCTCCTAACAGCACGTTATGGGTAAAATCTTTGGAAGTAACCTATTAATACACTTTGTCCGGGTACATGTTAAATATACCCGGACAATTTTTTTAATACTTCACATATCTAGAAAGCTCTTTTTCTAATACTACTCGGCACCCTTAAATTGCAATCCCACCTGCATAGCAGTCGTTACCTCCAATGCTCCCGGCAAATTCTCCAAAATTGGTTTGACAGGAACAGATACTGTAAACGATCCAAGCTTAGTCTCGAATGCCATATCATCCGGAATCAGCCCCTCAACCAATGGTAGCAAAGTTCCCAATTGTTTTAACAACACCTCATCCAAATAAACATACAACTCATTTTTATCATCTGCCTTTTCAAAATGAACAGGAATACCATTAGTCAACAATTGCTCGACAGCACCAAGAATCGGATCCGTTCCCGTTGAACGTCCCTCCTGATCCATATCTACCTGTCGCATGATCATATCCAAGCTTAGAAACACGAAACAGACGCCATCTTTCACGCAATACTGGGCCAAATTCAACGGTGAACTCTGCCAATCAGCCTCGGGTTCCGGATTTTCTTCTGTTGCAGTAGCCGTATTATAAGTCGCCACGATATTTCCATCTTCCCTGAAAGTCACGTTTTGTAAATAATTCTTCAGCTCTTTTGCTAACATCGTGGGAGCCATTGTTGCCAATAATCCTGTCGTAATCTTCATTTTAGTAAATCCCAAATCAACCTCCGTCAATGGATAATCGTGAGGAGCCCATGACATTTTTACAGCTGAAAAATCCCACGTCTTCATCAACTCATTCTGGGCAAACTTCACGCTTACGTTCACGGTCAACTTCCCTTTCACGATAGAACCTTCCAAAGTCACCGTCCGAGAAGCATTTTTATCCTCGGCAGAGAACGTGTAAGTCGAACCACTAGCAACCAATGGAACCCCAGAAAATACTGTTTCACTCTCACCCGGCACAACCCCTTGCAATTTCAAGGTTGCACTCTTATTGTCCATCGAATTAAAATCAACAGATTTCCCGATAAATACAGCGTCACTATATTTTAAATCCAGAACTCGATCCGTACTCGTCGTAGAATAAGTTCCGTTAAAATCTTTCGGGCTATCTTTATCGTCATCATCGCTACAAGCGGAAAAAAACACGACACCTAAAATCAACAGTAATAATAATTTGTTACTCATAATCGATCAATTGTTGGTTAATAATATTTGGAATAAATTCCTAAATATTAATCTACAGCAAAGCGTGAGCCCAAGTTCCAATAAATCGCCTCTAATTCCGCAACACCCCCCAATAACAAGTGTCTATTTTCGCACAAACCCGCGAATTACGTCCTTACTTTTATTACCTTTGTCCCCGATTAAACAAATAAACCCATGAGACCCCAGAATTCACCCCGGGCCAAAGCCCCGCGTAGCCGTAGTTTCGAAGTACAAGAAGAAAACACGTTAATGCCTTTCCTGTTACAAGCTTTACATGACCAAAGCAGGACAGCCGTGAAATCATTCCTCGCCCACAAACTCGTGCAAGTGAACAACCGTGTCACCACACAATTCGACACGCCACTCAAACCCGGGGACACGGTAACTGTCGGGATGAACAAAAACGCAGCTCCTTTCCATCACCCCATGCTCAACATCCTGCATGAGGACGAACACCTGATTGTCGTGGAAAAGGCAAGCGGGTTACTCTCCATGGGAACAGAGCGGGATAAAACCAAAACAGCCTATTATATACTGAACAACTACGTGAAAAATAAAGATCCCCGGAACCATATCTTTATCCTGCATCGCTTAGACAAAGAAACCTCCGGTATCATGATGTTTGCCAAAAACAAAAAAGTTCAAGAAATCCTACAAAAAAACTGGAACGAAATGATCCGGGAACGGAAATATGTCGCCGTCATCGAGGGATGCCCGCAACCAGAACAAGGACAGGTGAAATCCTACATCAGCGAGAACAAAGCCTTGATCGTCCACTCCACCTCTTCACAAGACGGGAAATTGGCCATCACGAACTACACGACCTTAAAATCGAACCGGCAATTCTCACTCGTGGAACTTGAATTGGAAACCGGACGCAAAAACCAAATCAGGGTACACATGCAGGAAATCGGACACCCCGTTACCGGAGACCCCAAATACGGGGCCACAAAAAACCCCTTGCACCGCTTGGCCTTACACGCTTTCAAGCTCACTTTTATCCATCCCGTCACGGGAAAAGAAATGAAATTCGAGACCCCCGTTCCCACGAAATTCACGACCCTGTTCAAGTAACTCGCTCCGTACACTCACCGGAATCGTAGGCGTGTCTCGTTAATATATTGATTCTATTTTAAGATAAAATCAAGTACATATTCACACCCCCGGCACGTCAACTTCCCGTTGACTTCCGGTTAACTTCCCGTTGACTTCCCGTTGACTTACTAACGATACTACGGCACAACTACAGAGCAAGTAATACTCGTTACCCTAGAAAAAGGGGAATAAAAAACGGGGAACACTCCTAAAAGCATTCCCCGCACATCAAAATATTTTATTTAAAACAATGACTCGATCAACTGGTCATCGGCAAAATTCGGTAACGTCACCTTCAAATTCGGATTTGCCTCCATGGCACGTTTAATGGCAAAAACAGCTCCCTCGTTACGAGCCCAGCTACGACGGGAGATTCCATTATTCACGTCCCAGAATAACATATTCTTCAAACGTCTGTCGCTATCGGCAGAACCGTCAAGCATCATCCCGAAACCACCGTTAATAACTTCTCCCCAACCTACACCACCACCATTGTGGATAGATACCCAAGTCGCACCGCGGAAAGAATCCCCGATCACGTTCTGGATAGCCATATCGGCCGTGAAACGAGATCCGTCATATATATTTGAAGTCTCTCGATAAGGAGAATCCGTACCGGAAACGTCGTGATGATCACGTCCTAAAATCACGGGAGCAGAAATTTCCCCGGCAGCAATAGCCTTGTTAAACGCCTCGGCTATCTTAATACGACCTTCAGCATCGGCATACAAGATCCGGGCTTGCGAACCAACGACTAGGTGATTCTCCATAGCAGCCTTGATCCAACGAATATTATCATCCATCTGTTGTTGAATCTCTTTCGGGGAATGTGTCTTGATTTCCTCTAACACGCGAGCTGCAATCTCATCCGTCTTTGCCAAATCCTTCGGGTCACCACTGGAACATACCCAACGGAACGGACCAAAACCGTAGTCAAAACACATCGGTCCCATAATGTCCTGCACGTATGACGGGTATTTGAAATCACCGTTCGGCTTCATGATGTCAGCACCCGCACGGGAGGACTCCAACAGGAACGCGTTTCCGTAATCAAAGAAATAAGTATTGAAACGTGCCACGCACTTGTTAATAGCAGCCACATGACGACGCAAAGATTCTTGTACCTTTTGCTTGAATAACTCCGGTTCCTCGGCCATCATCCGCTTGGACTCCTCGAAACTCACGTCCACGGGATAGTAACCACCGGCCCACGGGTTATGCAATGACGTCTGGTCTGATCCCAGTTCAACAGGCACATCACCCTCCGCAAAACGTTCCCACACGTCCACCACGTTCCCCTGGTAAGCAATGGAAACAGTCTCTTTCTTCTCACGAGCCACTTTCACCCGTTCCACCAGTTTATCCAAATCATCAATCACCTCATCCACCCATCCTTGAGAGTGACGGGTATGCGTGGCTTTCGGGTTAATCTCGGCTGTAATACTGATACATCCGGCAATATTCCCAGCTTTCGGCTGCGCACCTGACATGCCACCTAATCCCGCGGTGATAAACAATTTTCCGGCTAACCCTTCTCCATGTTTAGAAATCTTACGCCCGGCATTCAACACGGTAATCGTGGTTCCGTGAACAATCCCCTGTGGACCGATATACATGAACGAACCTGCAGTCATCTGCCCGTACTGGGAAACACCCAAAGCGTTAAAACGTTCCCAATCATCCGGTTTGGAATAATTCGGTATCACCATACCGTTCGTAACCACGACACGCGGTGCATCCTTATGCGACGGGAACAATCCCATCGGGTGACCGGAATATAACACCAACGTCTGTTCGTCGGTCATTTCCGACAAATACTTCATTGCCAGACGATACTGAGCCCAATTCTGGAACACCGCCCCGTTTCCCCCGTAAGTAATCAACTCGTGAGGATGTTGAGCCACGGCATAATCCAGATTATTATTCATCATCAGCATGATACCCGCCGCTTGCAGGCTCTTGTGAGGATAATCATTGATATTATGAGCATACATCTTGTAATCCGGACGGAAACGATACATGTAAATACGCCCGTATTTCTCCAACTCCTCGGCAAACTCCGGGGCCAACACGGCATGGTGTTTCGGGTCAAAATAACGTAAAGCGTTACGTATCGCCAGTTTCTTTTCTTCTTTCGTCAGGATGTCTTTCCTTTTAGGGGCATGGTTAATCTCCGGCTCGTAAGCCTTCGGAGCCGGCAATTCTGCCGGAATCCCTTCCCTAATTGATTGTTGAAATTCTTGTAATGTCATTATATTATCTTTTACTTCATTTTATTATTGCCATTCCCCACGAATCAACTAATAATCATTAATTTAGTCTCTACTTTCCCCTCTTTTAGTTTTTAACTTTTAGTTTTTAACTCACCAATCGGCTGGCTAAATTAATATTTTCAAATGAAAAAAACACTATTTTTGCCTAACAATAAAACAGAAGACGACATGAATATAAGAATAGGCGACATTGTACGGTTTATATCAGACAAGCTAGAGGGTAAAGTTACCGGCATCATTGACAACAACACCGTGAACGTGTATTGTGACGAATACGGGTTCGAAATTCCCGCATCCGTGAATAACCTGGTTGTCATTCATTCTGATAATAACACGACAAAAACAGCTTCTGCCACGCCCGTGTCCGGACAGAAAAACGTGGTCATGGAATCGGCCGATACCCTTTACATCGCATTCGTCCCCGAAAACTTCAATAACCTGACAGAAAGTCGGTTCGATATTTATTTCGTGAACGACACCGCTCAAACCAGTCTTTATTCCATCTCGTTCCATGACGGGGGGAAATACACCGGAATCACGGCAGGAAACAGCAACCCGAACACGACATACCTGATCGGCAATTACTCGCTCAAAGAAATCGACACCATTAAAGCCATACACGTGCAGTCCGTGTTCTACCAGAAAGGCGTTCACGTTCTGAAAAACGCCATTGACACGCAAATCAAGGTTACCCCGGTAAACTTGTGCAAGGCGGGGGCTTACAAACATACCCGCTGGTTTAATTCCACCTCGCTACTCCGACCGCTGGACAAAGAATCCATCGTCAAAGAAGAAGGCTTGGAAACCATTCCAGAACAATTTTTACAAAAAACGCCTCATAAAACGGAAGACACGCCCCACAAGGAAACTCCCAAACAATCCAATAGCAACATCATCGAGATCGACTTACACATCGACAAGCTACTCGACGACACGACAGGCATGGAAAACAAGGATATGCTGGACTACCAGATGGACGTGTTCCACAAAACACTGGAACAATACAAACTCCGCCGGGGCCAAAAGATCGTGTTCATACACGGCAAAGGAGACGGAGTATTAAGGCAACGTATCCTCTGGGAACTTCAAACCAAATACAAACGTTTCAACCATCAGGACGCCTCTTTCAAGCAATATGGTTACGGGGCCACGATGGTCACGATAAAATAATCAAAGATTAAAGGAATACCCCACGGAACAGACCCAATTTTTCCCGTAAGGTGAATACTTATCCTGTATCACGTCATAATAGAACATCACGGAAATAGAGCCTGTTCCGGTGGGAATAACTCCACCTCCCCCCACTAGCATCGTGGGGACATAACGGAAGTCAATCTTCTTCTCATACGATTTCCCCCAACTTCCCTTCAGTTCCGGCTGGATTTGGAGAGCAATATACCGCACCGGGTTCACCCGCCCGAACACGTTTACCCCGAGATAATTCATATCATAACGATTGGAAGAATGGTGATAATTGTAACTTACCCCTCCCCCCGCCGAGAAGAACTCGTTCCAGCGGTACCCGATCTGGGGAGAAACATCGATACTGGTATAATCCCCGAAGGACATCCCGCAAGAACCGCTTAATGTCCATTTTCCCGTTTTCCGGGACACGGACGATTTCAAAGGGACGCTCTTTTTCACGGGAGCTTTCACCACTTGGCGTTTTGCCCCGGATTTATAGATCGTGTCCAATCGAAAACCATTACGATTTTCCTGAGCCTCCACTCTCCCGAAAGAGGCTGTTACAAACAGAATCAAAACCAACCAGAATCTCGTCATCATTCATCATTTTAATGGGAAAAAGCTGTTCAAAGACACCTTCAAACAGCTTTTTTATTTTATTTCAAAAAGTTCTCTTCGAGAGAAAATCACTTACGCGTGTAATTCTCCGATGTAACGTTCCGCATCAATAGCAGCACGGCAACCGGTTCCGGCAGCAGCAATTCCCTGACGATAAGTCGGGTCCATCACGTCTCCGGCGGCAAACACACCCGGTACATTCGTCTTGCAAGACTTACCTTCGGTAATGATATACCCTTGCTCGTCGACTTCAATATATTTTTTGAACACCTCTGTATTCGGAGTATGCCCGATAGCCAGGAAGAAACCGTCAATCTTGATCTCCTTGGTTGCCTCTTCCGGAGTTCCCTTCTTGTACACCAAGCGAGCACCCTCAACTCCCATGTCTGACCCAAACAATTCCAACGTGTTATGCTCGAACAATACTTCAATGTTTTCCGTTCTGAACACGCGTTCCTGCATAGCCTTCGATGCTCTCAAATAGTTCTTACGAACAATCAAATATACTTTACGACACAACCCGGCCAAATAAGTAGCCTCCTCGCAAGCAGTATCTCCACCACCTACAACAGCCACGTCTTTTCCGCGATAGAAGAATCCGTCGCAAGTTGCACAAGCACTAACACCAGCCCCGCGGAATGCCTCTTCTGAAGGTAGACCCAAGTACTTGGCAGTTGCACCCGTTGCAATAATCACGGCATCCGCCTCGATCATCTTCTCCCCGTCGATCGTAACCTTGTGAGGATGACCGGAAAAGTCAACATCCGTCGCGATCCCGAAACGAATATCCGTTCCGAAACGTTCCGCTTGCTTTCTCATATCTTCCATCATCACCGGACCGGTCACTCCTTCCGGGTATCCCGGGAAGTTTTCCACTTCCGTGGTCGTGGTCAACTGACCACCCATTTGCATTCCCGTGTACAACACCGGATTCAAATTAGCTCTCGATGCGTATATTGCTGCCGTATACCCGGCAGGCCCTGATCCTATAATCAAGCATTTAACTCTTTCTATAGCATTTTCTGTTGACATAGACAATTCCTTTCTTTTAATTTACAATACAATTTCACGTAATGGATTGCAAAGTTACCTAAAAAAATGGTTTATCCAATTTTTTTACCCCATATCCCCGTATTCTCATTCTCCAAACCCATGAAAACCTGCAATCTAAGCCCAAAAGCACAAACAATCATCAGATTTTTCTCTCAACTCCTTGTTTCATTCCAAATTTTTTTACTACATTTGCATCCGCATTTCGGGATGTAGCTCAGCCCGGTAGAGTACACGTCTGGGGGGCGTGTTGTCGCAGGTTCAAATCCTGTCATCCCGACAAAATGATTATCAAGCACTTACAATTCAAAACGTAAGTGCTTTTTTATTCTTCCCTTAAAGAATCACTACATTTCAAAAGAAAATTAATGCTACTCACTGGAAAAATTAAAGGGGATAACTGGAGCTAGGACACGAGAACTCCATCACTTTTCAAGCTTAATTCCTCAAACCAAGAATTAGGGATCAAAAAACTACTTGATAGATTTTTTCTACATATACGTGTTAAATAATCAATACAAACTCATGAAAGTCTCCTCAAAGAAAATTCCTCTAGAATTATTGTCAAATTTTATCTACACACAATTATTACTATTCACTCGATGTGCTCTATTTTACATTGATCGCCTTATAGACACCATGTAACAATGTTCTACACCTATTTTTTAATTACTAATTCGTAACCTACGCACCAACAGCTATTAGGCATTGGAATCTTCTTCATCTGATTCTTTCATTTCCCTTTCATCCCATTTACTTTCGAGTTCTTCGACACCCTTGATTACCTTATCTATCGCACTAACCAAGAATGAATTATCATTCTCCCTTTCATCCTTTTTATTGGATGAATAATAGAATTTAATTCCCTCGCAATCATTCATTCTATCTTGAATGGTTCTTCTTTTTTTATTTTCCATTGCTTATATATTTATTTATTCACTATAAAGGTACAATATAAAATTAAGAGGTTTAGACAAATCATGTATAACGTCAAGAAGTCATACATGATTTATCGTAAACACTAGTGTCATTTTGCAAAATAAAACATTATTATTTCTTATTATTATCCACAATTAAATCCCAACGATCTTTATATTCTGGAACGTGTTTTTTAGGATGTATTCTAGCCTGATCTTTAGCACGATAACATCTTCCGGCAATCTCCTTACGTTTCACAACATAGAAATCTGGCACAGAAGTCAGATCATTAAATTTGTTATTATAAACAACGAAAACAACATAGTAATTATCTCCACTTTTTGAAACATTATCACCAGAATTTACAATATTATTCACTGGAATTGAACACGTACCTCTAACTGATTTTACATCGATATAAATTGTTTGACCATCATTTCGATGTATACAAATATCAACAGCTTTCTTATTCCCTAAACTAATTGAAGCGTCTGCCCCCAAACGAAATAAGTTTGAAAGAACTAAATATTCACTTGCTATTCCTGTTTCGTAACTTTTTTCCATATTCGAATCTATTTAATTAATAATCAATATTTCCGCTCAATCTATTTATTACCCTCTGATGTATATCCAAAAGGGTCTCTTTTAAATGTTTCGGAGCTATAATTGTTAGGCGTTCACTTTGAGACAAGAGTTCCATTATAAAATCATATGTAATTTTCACCTTCAATTTTACACGAAACTCTTTTTCGTTATCAATTAACACTTCTTGGGATTTGTGCAATGGTTTGGACACATTATAACGTCCTCCTAATGGATTAAATGAAAGAATAACTTCCTCTATTTCTTTGTCTTTATCCGAATAAATTCCAAAACAACTATCAAACTCTTGTTTTATATCAATGCTTTGTTTTACAAACTTTTTCTCCGAAATTGATAAATCCGAAATTCGATCAAGTCCCCATGTCTTTATAGAACTTTTCCCCGACACTTCATTTTTGCTTTCTGTAGACAATAAATACCACCTCCCATTAAATTCTCTCAAAGCATATGGCTCAACGTTTCTACGCATTTTAACTTTATCCGTAAACTTTTGATAATCAAAACTAACAATCAAACTATTTTTAATTGCTTTTACTAAAGGATATATATATTCCATTCCTTGAAAATCTCGATTTTCAACAAACACAAAGCTAGAAACACTTTCGATGGAACGTAAAGCACATAACAAATTAATATGTTCCAACAAACTTTCCAAGATAACATCAGATTTCTCATCTTTTGGGATATAATATCCCTTACTAGATTTCGAGAAACTAATGCTAATATCTAAATACTCACGAATACTATGCAAATCTCGTTGAAGTGTTCGTTTTGAAAAACCAGCATCAAATCCTCTATCAACAAGAATTTGCTGTACTCGTTCAAATAATTCAACTGCACTAATATATTCGCTATTCTTTATTACTTGAATAATTGTCACATAACGAAAAATATTCAAAGGTATCGTTGCTGCCATATTTCTATATTTTACACAAAAATATTCTGTCATAACGCCAAATTTTGACGCTCATTTAGAAAATATTTGCACATAATTAAGCGTGAGCAAATTTTGTATGCTATTGAGGTCTTCGACTACCTATGCCACATAACAAAATTGCCCACGCTAATCAACGGGGCATTCACTCTTTTGTTGTGGCATATCAAAAGTGTCGAAGTTTCAATAGCACAATAAAGCAAACGCTCTTTATTACCAAATTATATTAAAATCTTATCTCTTCATTTATTCTGCATTTTACGTGCAAATTTATCAAAATTTTAGTAGTATGTATTACAAAATAAATAAAATAGATTTTCAAAAGTTCATTTTGAACAAAACAAGATACCCCTAAAAAAATTATCCCCCACTTAAATAGTGAGGGATAATAGTAAAATTCAGGAAAAACGCCTATCCAATTTCATAGTGCAGCTCAATCCATATGAAACCCTGTTTGTTTTAAATCGCATTTTAAATTGTTATAACACGATTTTCTCGTGGCGGGAACATATATTCCTAGCTTTCCCCGAATAAATTCAAATAACACGATATAACACGTCAAATCAAGTGTTTTTTATAGCACTCGTCTATTAACGCCGTTAACTCCTCTATCCGGTCATCCGGCTTGGCAAAGAGTTTTCCCCGTTCTAGTGCTTTCTGCGTATTACGCTTTAACCTATCATGTAGGGACACGTCCCCGGGTCTCCTCTTCTCCCTGCAAGAAAAAACGTCTTTCAAGGCCCTCAGAACATCTACTTGGGAGTCCGTTTGACACACGCAAAGAATAACCCAATCCGATGCGCTCTTTAGCGAGTTGAAACTCACGTCCAAGTAAGTAGGTTCGATTTTAGATATACTAGAGTAAACATCATGCCATTCATCAAGAAGAACGTTAAACACTTCCTTATTCTGAAGTTCCTCAACCGTCAAATCTCGCTTGAATAACTTACGAATCCTTTTACGCTCGAAAGCATACTCGTATCTTAGCAAATTAGCGATGTTCACAACTTGACCTTTCCGTTTCATCTCCCTCGTTTTATCATAAAACCGAAGTTGTCTCTCTCCCTTTTTCGTGTAATACAAGGTTGTACTCTCGAAAGTACTTCGTGTTACATTATCTAACCATCCCAATTTGTTCAAGTACAACTGGGGTTTCTCCTTCATTTGAAAAGTACCAGCCAGGTCAACCCGTTTTATCTTACCTTTGTGAACGGGAACTCCTAGTTCATTCTCCAGTTTTTTGACCGCATCTCTCAATTTTTCCAATGACAACGTTTCCAAGTTATCACCATTCAAATATTTAGCAATGCTACCATAAACCTTTATTTCCATCTCAGTAATCACTACTTTCAAGTTACCCAACTTTCCCTCTACCTTGAGTTCATTACTATTATAAGGATCAATCTCTATCCTTGTCCCTATTTCCCCCATTAGATCAGTATTTTCATTAATATCTGATCTATCTATTGTCATATTCAAAGAATCAATCATATCGAATATTATTATATTTGATAATATTTTTCCCTTATTATAGCATGTCCTAAAAGGAACATTCCATCTCGTCACAGAACTCGTCTAGGGTGGCAACACGTGTTGCCGTTAACCACTCTTCCACTTCTTTCCTCTTGAAAAGGATTTTACGACCGCCGTGTTCCGGCTTGTAAAAAGGTACCTTGCGCTCGTGAACTAGCTTGTAAGCCGTTTGCTTGGAATACCCCGTCATTTCGCAGAACTCGTCCAGCCCGAACACCTCTTTTAACGTGTTGGAAACCTTGTCCAGTCTCTCCTCTTTTATCGCCTCGCTAATTATTTTTTTTAGCTCATCGGTGGTTAATTGAACCACCATATCTTTTTTTCCGTTCATAATTTTCATTTTTAAGGGGAATAGCGCTACGTCCCGTGTTAATTATGATGCGAAAGTAATGGGCAAAAAAAGCCTACACCGGTGTAAACCGGTGTACACTGGTACAAAATTTATCGTTTCAATTTATGATTCTAACGATCGTTCTCAATATTACTTTTTAGAATCTCAAAATCAGAGTATAAGTCTTGGGGTTCATCTCCTTGTTTCTTGAAGTATTCTATGACAAATTCAAAATCTTTAATTTTAGCAAGATCTGCTTTTGTCCCGTCTGCACCTGTTCTATTTGTACGAATTTTCATCTCGGTGTAGCGATCTCGAAGTTTTTCAGGACGCTTATTAGAACTCCCAAATTCTTTGAATATTTCCGATGCTTTCGACTCGTTATTTATCGGTGTGCCTCGGTAATAACATATTAAAGCGATTTGCCTGTTGGTGAGTTTAGTCTTCTCTTCTGGTTCTCCTTGCATACCTTTATCATTAACTGGAATCTTCGTTTTATCATCCTGTAACCCCTTGATATAACGACGAAGTTCTTGGGCGTTTTTTAAAGCAATTTGCCTGTTGATAAGTTTAATCTCTTCTAGTTCTCCTTGTATATCTACATCTTTAACAGGAATATCATCCAGTAACTCCTTGATACAATCACGAAACTCATGAGCGTTTCTTAAAACGTACTCTTCATAAAAGTATCTCAAAAGCTTACAATTTTTTTCGTTATAAGCATTATTTACTGCAATCTCATGTGCCTCATTAAAAAATAAATTCTGTTCATCCATGAGCCGGTACAAGGAATCTAGCGTGTATCGCTTTTTACCCTCCTGCATCCAACCTGCCTCCTCTTGTTTAAGGCCCTCTAGATATTCTGCATATTCCAATGCCGTTACCTTTGGATTCCGACTTGAATAATGTTGATACGCATCATACTCGCTAACAAAGAAACCTTCACAAAATTCATTGATCATGTTATCTACCTCATCTAGTAACCATTTCAACCGCACTTTATCATTAAAACCTTGTTTCACGAGATAGGTCTTATAATTCAACTTGCTCCACTCGTCACACTCTCCATGAAATAAGGCTCCAAGCATATCATCTATTGGAATATCTAATCTTTTCTTCATATCATAAAAGTTTTGCAGTTTTATCTATCACGTCTGTTTTAAAGCTATCAAGATAGACATTTGTCGTGGTTAAATCTTTATGCCCCAGCACTTGGCTAATCACTTCTCTCTGCACCTCCTTGTTTTGCAACGTCATGGCCATCGTGTGACGACTAACGTAACTAGTTAAATTTATTGACGTTATCCCCAATTCTTCGGCCATCGCTTTCAAGTTCTTGGAGTAACGCCTGTAACGATCCCGGATGTGTTTATACAATGCCTCTCCCGTGTAATCCCTTGACACTATCGGTAAAAGGTAATCACCCGTTAACAACGTGTTATCCCGGAACCACTCTAGTATCATTTTCAAGTTCTCGGTCAACGGGATTTGTATCGGTTTCACGTTTTTCTGGTGCTTGATCTTCTGACGCTTGTACACTATGTACTCGTGAGAGTTCATCTCCTTCACGTTCTTCCATGTCAAGTACGCCATGTCGATGAAACTCATACCGAAACTATAATAAGAGAACAGGAAGAGCTTCCGGGTGTACTCCCCCGTTTCCGAGTTCAAGGCCCCCGTTTTTATCTTTTCAAGGTCCTCTTCCGACAAGTACCTTTTATCCGTCTCCTCTTCAAGGCTATTGATCTCGAAACCTCCTTTGCCAAACGGGTAAGTGTGTTGCGACGCCTCGTTATCCTGTATCGCTTTATTCAATACCGCCCTCAATGACTTGAGGTAATACTTTCTCGTGTTACCGACGCATCCCCTTTTTTGCAAGAACACGTCAAAACTTTTCACGTACTTTATATCGACCTCGCTAAAAACCCGGTCTTTCAACTTTTTATCGAACAATTCCAGCATGTGAGACAGTTGCGTGTAACAGTTCGAGTTGCCCGTGTGTCCCGTGTCTTGCAAAACCTGTATATGACGGTGCAAGTACTCCAAGACTTTACCCCTCTTGGCGTAACCCTTGAAACGTTCCTCGAACTGGTTCAACGTCCAATCTATACAATCCTCGTCAAATTTTCGCTCGATCTCGCTCACCCTCGCCTCGTAACGGGATAACAGGGCGTTGTACTCCTTGCAAGAAGACGTTAAACGCTTGTCACTTTTATAACGACTCGCTCCATCGTCCCATTGATTTTCCAAGGCGTGCAACTTTAACGAGATGTATTTTATTTTCCCGTTTTTCGTCACACGCAGGCAAACAGGGTAACTCCCGTCTTTCCTTTCACTCCGCTTGCTCTTGTACAAAAGAATTTTAAAACCTGCCATAAATATTTTCCCTTAAAGATTCACTAAACATTCAGTCATAATTAATACCAGTAAATGCAAATCAAGCCCCTCTTATCCTGCCTTAAAATTAAGCATTTACAGGTAAATATCAAACAAGAAAAATTAACTTTCCCATTCTGGGGGGCGTGTTGTCGCAGGTTCAAATCCTGTCATCCCGACTACTGAGTATCAAACAATTAGAGAGGTTAAAACAACCTCTCTTTTTTATTGCGATTACATTTTTATTATACTTTTTGGGTTAACGTGAAAAATTAGGGGCTAACGTGAGCCAATACCATCTAACAAATAAAACTCCTATGGTATTTAGTATTAGGTCAAAAATCTTTTTAAAAGCTGCTCCTCTTTTATATGATATTCTTTAGTTCTCTCTAATAATGGATCATACTCAATCGAAAATAACCAATATTTTCCAAATAATTGCCCCCTTTTTCTCATCTTCAATTTTAAGTCCTCGATTTTTCATCAGGACAACATGACCTTCAAGGCATAATATACTTCAGAGATAAAAAACGACCTGCCAATTTAGGCATTGTTTTACAACAACTAGGCCCGGCAGGTTCTACATTACAAGTGTACTACAATTTTACTTACAATCAAAATGCTTAGTAAAAAAAATAATTCAACCACGAAATTCAAGCTCACCTAAAAAATTAGATCAACCTTCTATTCTTCAATATGCCAATTTTTACCCCCTTCTCAAGCATAAATAATGGTATCAAGAGCATCATACAATTAGAAAAATCATTCTGTCCATTCACAAATTCAAAGTTATTTCACCTAATTTCTTGTTTTTATCCAGAAATAATCCTACCTTTTGAATACGTTTGTTATAAATGGGGATTTTCCCTACATGTCTTATTTTTTAATTTTATCACTATGAAAAGACTATTATTTCTTAGTTTATTCGTGTGTGCAATCACGTGTTTCGCATTCACGAATGCAGCAGCTCCAGAAGTTCAACGAACAATCAGCGGAACGGTTTATGACCTATCGTCACATCAACCGTTAGAAGGAATCTACATCCAGCAAATCAACGGAACTTCATCTAGTTCAACAAAAACGGATGTTTCCGGTCATTTCTCCATTACCGTGAAAAATTCAAGTCAAACAGCAACTCTCAAATTCTCAGACCCAGATTATGGGGATTACTCTACCCGAACAGAAGACTTTGACTTAAGTAAAGACAACACGAACGTGTCTGTCTACATGCAATAAACAACTATTGCAAGATACAAAAAACTGGAAAGGATACCCTAGCGTATCCTTTTCATATATGTACAAAAGAGAGTAGCCGGGAAGTACGTTTGTTATATATGCTTACTTATTCAAAATCACTATGATTTTACAAGAAAACATATCCCGACTACTCTATACACAAAGATAATTCACACTCTTGAAAAGAACAACTTTATCCAATCACTTTCATGTGCAAAATAAACAAAAGTATCCCAAATTCACAACACAAAAGCATCTATATTGAAGTCACCTCACGATCACGATGAAAATTGAATCAAGGTCACAAAAATGTCCCTCGTTAGAAATTCGCATATCTATCACGTAACGTCCGACAGGAACCGTGTGATTCCAAGGTAATTCTACTCGTCCACGCCCAAACATTCGAAATTGTGCAACAGCTTCGGGGTGTTCACTCCGGACATTCCGAATCGTGTACTTCACCGGGTTTGTTCCCTCCACTCCCTCCATCTCCCCGGATTGCCAAGGTATTTTAAATTTGATCTGATAAGCATCATCATCCGGGTCAAGCCCGGCTTTCACGATCATGGAATCCGGCGCATAAGCAGCATGACGAATATCTAGAAAACCCACCGTTCTATCTTGACATCCCGTCTGTAACATCCCGATTAAAAGCAAACAATTCGCTATCCAATACATTCTTTTCATATCTTCAAATTATTACAATTCAGTAAATTCATACGTGTAACTCAACGAATGTACCACGCCATTCGTCATTTCAATATCCGCAGAGGCAACCATAGCAATATGACCACTCAAGACAGCATGGAAGAACAAGCTTTCCGGACCAATATCCGGTATCCCGTTATACGGGGTTAGTGTCCTATACACCCTTAATTCGACACCCCCGATTGTTGTCACCATCGTACCTCCTGCAAGCGTTCCTTTCACCTCGTAATCAAAATCCTCTTTCATCATCCGCCTATCCAGTACATGTGCCAACAACATCTCCCGACACAACTCCGCAGGCACCTCCTTCACGGAAGAGTAAACCATTTCTCCTGCCTCGTCCGTTGTTTTAAACAAAAATTGATTGATCGACAAATTCGTGGGAGCAAAAAAAGTAATCTGCTGAAACCCTGGATTCGTCCCGTCAAAAACATCCTTCAATCCCGCATGTTCAATCATCACGATCACCGAATCCCAGTTATAATGATCCGTTTGTAGGTATTCCCACACCGTGCAATCATGTTTACCATCAGCTAAACCTGAATCATGATAAAAGTCGTTATCACATCCCGTGAAAACCACCCACAACACCAAAAAAACATAAAATATTTTCATCATTTACATGTTATCAAGTTACTAAAAAGAAAATCCGTTACGTTTCCAATAAGAAGTCTGCCTCATCAGTGTATTATCCTCAAAAGCCTGCCGTGCCACGGGATAATACAATGCCCCGTCTGCCACATCTTGTTCCGTCAATGTTTTGAAGTTTCCCCGCAATTTCTCCCGGAAAGTCCCGTTACGCATGATGTCAAAATAACGCGTGGAAATTCCCTCGCAAAAGAGTTCCCGATCACGTTCATCTGCAATAACATCTTGTAAATCCCCGTCTGCGAGTGAATAATCCCGCACCCCGGCCCGGTTACGAACCCGGTTCAAGTCCCGGATGGCACCATCCGTGTCACCAGTCTTGGCTTTCAGCTCGGCTCTCAACAAGATCATATCCGCCAACCGGATAATAATCTCGTTATCCTCGAAAGATTTCAGTTGTCCCATCTCGCTACCACTCGTGTAAAGCAATATATGCCGTAATTTTCGCACGTAGGCAGCCCCCTGCGTGATCGAAGTTGACACGCCAGCCATACTGTCGAGCTTGTAAAAATACTCCTCCCGACGCTGGTCTGACTTGTCCGGATACATCTTATAGACGGTTGTATTATCAAGGCGTAACCCACGTCTTTTCGTGGCCGGAGTTCTATTAGGCATGATCGGCCATGATTGGCAAAACGCTGCTAGATAAGAACCTCCTGACTTTAAATCATCCTCCGTGTTCCGGTAATCAATCTCAAATATTCCTTCCTCGCTATTCCCCAGCATCACCCGCTCGCACACGTCCTTTATGCTTCCCACTAAAGCATAGGAACCGCTATCTATCACTGAATCACAGGCTGCAATCGCCAGCTTATTCAACTCCGGCTCGTTATTCAAAGCCGCCTTCCATGCATACACTTGAGCCATGATTGCAAACGCCGTTCCCCGGGAAGGCACTTGCTTACTATCGATCATTCTCCCCTCGCTATCCCGCAAATCGTTCACACGAGGAAGATACCCAACCGCCAACTTCAAATCATCGATAATCGCATCCGCAATATCCTGCCACGCCATCCGGCCTCTCTCCCCGACATCCTCCGCATGTATAATGTAAGGTGCATCCCCCCAATTACGGATAATGTAAAAATAGCTCCATGCCCTGATTGTCAACACCTGCCCGAGATAAAAATTGTAACGTTCTTGCGGCATATTTGCCCGTCCAATATTATCCGCAATCGTGTTAGCCTCGGCCACTAACTCGTACTCGTAGCCCCAGTAAGTGTTCGGGTCATCCGGCGTGAACCTACTCAAGTCATTATTCGAAATGTTCGCCCAGCTCCCAAGGTTATCAAAAGGTAACCCTCGATCCCGGTAATGTACGTCCACCCGGCCGATCACCCAACGAAACCAACGATGCATCCCGTACACGGCACTTTCCACGTCTTTCTCGTTTTGCCAAAAATTATTATTAGTTACCAACGTCTCCGGTTCCTCCGTCAGGAAATCGTCGAAACAAGAAACAGACAACACAACCATCAAAAAAAGATATATTACTTTTTTCATATTATCACAAGTTAATCGTTAAACCTATCGTCACCCGTCGGGCAAGCGGGTAATTACCCAAATTATCAACCCCCGTCACCACGTCCACGCTTTCAGGGTCAGCCCCTTTATAATTAGTGATAGTGAACAAGTTCTCGGCTGAAACAAACACCCTTGCCCCGAAATGAAGTTTCTTTCTTACCGCCTCTGGCAAAGAATACCCCAACGTGATCGTTTTCAACTTGATAAAACTCACATTCTGCACGTTCGCATAAATATTCGTGCTAAAATTATATAATCCTGCCTCTAGCCTGTTCTTCGGGTAATCAGCACGATCTCCCGGTTTCTGCCAAAAAGTAACCTTTCCCAAATCCTCGAACACGGGTTTCGTGATATCCTCCACGATCATTCCCGCCACGGTCCCCACCGAGGCACCCCGTCCGGCATTCAGAATATGACGTCCCAACACGTAATTAAACAACATATTCAAGTCAAATCCCATCCATTCCAAAGATGTCGTGATTCCCCCACTAGCCAATGGCAAGGGAGCCCCCACGTACTCACGATCCTCTTCCGTCGAATTTGCCTCTATCCGGCCATTCCCGTCCGCATCCACGATAACCCGGTCTCCCGGCCTGTAAAACTGTGTTTTAAGCGTTCCCAATGGGGTGTATTTCCCGTCAATATAATAACAAGGCACTTCATCCATCGAATTATAATATCCCGCTGTCCTGAAAGCGTAAATCCCGTTCAGCGGTTTCCCGATCACGTTCATGTTATTCAAACCCGCGTTAGACGAAAAATCTTTCCCATCCTGACTCTTTTTCAACCTGTTCCAGTTCCGGGCAATATTAAAGGTCATATCCCATTTCACCTCCCGTTCTCGCATAATATCCCATTTCACCATGACTTCCACGCCTTCATTCAAAATCCCGTAAGCATTCTGCCATTGAGCCGAGTACCCGTTATGCGTGCCCGGTAAACGTACAGGATAAAGCAATTTATCGGTATAACGGCGATAATAATCCACCACCACACCAAGACGATAATTCAACAAGTCCATATCCATCCCAACATCCCACTGGCGGGTTTCTTCCCATGTCAGTTCCCGGTTTATCAACCCGAAACCTAGTTCCGGCTCCACTGTCGGATTACCCAGAAATGGCTTGCTCGCCCCAAGCACCCCGTACGCCACGTACGGTTGGTCAAACTGCCTGCCCGATTTCCCGAAACTCACCCGTATCTTCCCGTAATCCAGTACCCTTTTAGCCCATGCCATGAACGACTCTTCCGAGAAAGCATAACCAATCGCATACGATGGGAAAGTTCCCCAGCGAACTTTTTCCCCGAATTTTGAACTGGCATCCCTTCGCAAAGTTATCGACACGAGATATTTCTGCAAGTAATTGTAATTCACCCGACCGAACACACCGACCATCGTACTCTTCTCCTTGTCGGAAGTAAAATCCTTCAGGGAACGGTTATCTTTCGTGTCGTACACGTTCCCTTCCCAACTCACGTAGTGAATCAAGTTAGAAGGAGCCCCTTGTCCCCAGCCGGAATTCAGATACATCTCGTCCGTTTGGAACGAGAGTCCGGCTAGCACGTCCACGGTATGCGCCTCGGCAAAGGTGTGCTTATAGGTCAACAAATTCTCGTTCAACAACATCAAGTTACGAGAGATTTGACCACTTGAGTAAGTTTCCTTGTATTCATCGACTTCCGAGGGCATGAACAATTGCTGGTTTTGCTGGGAATAATCCGCGGACAACGACGATTTGAAAGTCAAGCCTTTCACGAACTCGTAACTCACGTCGAAAGCCACCCGCAAACGATACGATTCATTCTTCTCTTTAATTGTTTCAAAGCGTTTGACCAGCTCGTCGAAAGCGGCATTTCCCGGTCCCGGCAGCACGGTTGACGTGTTCAGCAACTCCTCCGGCACCTGTTCCAGTTCCGTTCCCGACGTGAACCCGTACCTGTTTATCTCCCGTGATGATCTTTTACGTTCCGCACGGGCAAGATAAAAACGCATATTAGTTTCTAATTTGGGGAATGGCATCATGCAGAAATTTTCCAAAATTTTCACCCTCCCGAATCCCGTGTTTCTCAACACACCCGATTCGTCATAATACCCGATTCCCACGTTATACGTGATCCCGGCATTTCCCCCGCTCAACTGCAAACTGGCATCCGTCACCCTTGCTGTGCGAAAATAATAATCAAACAAGTTCGTTGAATTATTATAGAATTTATTCAAGCTGTCTTGATAAGGAGCAACATTCGCCCCGTCACCCATATTCCAGAAGTAATCATACTGTAAGCGATTCAAGTAAGAATCCTTGTACCCCGCCACGTACTCGTACGTGTTCGTCTCCCCGTTATAGGCCGCTTGCTGGTAATCACGCAAAGCCTCCAGGCGGTGCAGGCGTTCCCGGTGTCCTCCAGTGATGTCAGGTAACGCCGGGTCAAAAATGAAAGTCCTCGATACATTCACGCTCACCTTGGCTCGCTGGTTCAAGCGTCCCTTTTTCGTCGTCACGAGAATCACCCCGTTGGCCGCCCGTGAACCGTAGATAGCGGCAGAGGCAGCGTCTTTCAACACTTGCACGCTTTCAATATCATTCGGGTCAATCTCTGCCAGCGTGTTCGTTCCCGTCACGGGAGAGGTGAACGATAACATGGGCACCCCGTCTATCACCCACAAGGGTTCCGATCCCCGTCGAGATGATTCTATCGACAAGCTGTTAAACCCTCGTATAATCACGGAAACTCCGCCGCCGCCGGGAGCCCCCGTCGTGTTCAGCACGTTCATGCCTGCCACCCGTCCTTGCAACAAGTTAGCCAGCGAGGGAGAGGGAATATCTTCAAGGTCCTCCCCCTTTACCGTGGACATGGCCCCCACGACCTCCCGCTTGTTCTGCGTGCCGTAGGCAACCACGGTCACCTCATCCAGAGCCGCAACTTTTTCTTTCAACGTCACGAGTAAAGGGGCCGTTTCCCCGTTGTATCTCACCCGTGCCGTTTCGTAACCGATAAACGAGAAAACAAGCACGCCTCCCCTCTCCGGCAACAAGAGAACGAACGTCCCGTCCTGTCCCGTCACGCTCCCCACCGTGGTACTATCCAATCGGATCGTTACCCCGGGCAAAGGTTCACCTTTCCGATCGACCACTTTTCCTTTTACCCGGTAACCTCCGTCCCGGGGTGCGTTTCCCTCTCCCGCACTCACCAGTAAAGGATAACCAGCAAGCAAGATCATGACGAAACGGATAATCACGATCACGGTTAATTTTCTCGATTGTAACTTTCGTTTAAAAGCTTTCCTGTCAGAAGTTTTTTTCATAACTTTGATCATTAGTTAATTTATATAATTGATTAATACAAGGGGGTGATATTCAAAGGTTCCTAGTCAGCGAATATCCCCCTGTTTTATTTTTTCTCCTGTCCCTTTCGTTGAAAAATTTCCTCTCTTGTTATTTCTTTCCCTATATCCTTTTGATAATAAATACTAGCAATGCGCTCCAATTCATCTAATTGCCCGGCACTGTACAATAAATAATCAGTAATCATACTTTTCGATTTCATAATTTGCTGTACAAAACGAATGTAGTTGTACAAGCGTGCGCTCATGTGGTGTTTCTTTTTCTTTGCCCCTTCTTTTTCAACGAAATAGAATCCGAACACTTCACAAACGTCTAAACAATGCGTGTTCAAATTACATTGATAAAGATGAAACAATAGGTCGTGTACACTTTTGTGTAGCTTGTACAACATGCGTAGCCTGTTATACTCTTGTTGTTCTAGCTCTTCTGATAGATTGAGAAATAGAGTTCCAGTTAGGAAGAATCTTTGCAGATCTTCATCGGGAATAAATTCTTGGGGTTCTTTCATTTTGTTTGTTTCTAGTTAGTCCTATTAAATTGTGTTTTAGTTTTCCACTTTTTCATCTTCATTTAAAGAATATTTACTAGACTATAGGCTAGTTTAGTTAACATTAAAAATCTCTTACTTGCAATAATTTAAAACACAAATTTCATGTTAACAAAAATTGAACAATACGTCATTGACAGAGTACGAGATAGGAGAAATCAACTTGGTTTAACACAAGATGATCTTGCAATCAAGTCCGGTTATTCTTCCGGGTTCATTGCCACAGTCGAGGCAGGTAAAAAAGAGAAAAAATATAATCTTAATAACTTACTTGCCTTTGCTAAAGCCATGAAATGCTCTCCAAGAGTCTTTTTGCCAGAAGATATTTCTAATTTTTAATAAACTAATATGGCGGCTCATCCATAATTATAAGTATTAATTTTGCCCAATCCCCCAAACAAAAATTATACAATAAAAAGCGAGGATTGTAAATTCTATCTTACTTGAGGCATCGCCAAACGCCTTGAAACAAATAGACAACAACCCACGCTAACCTGCGTGAATCTCATGTCTAATCTTGTTTCTCTAAAATTGGCGATTTTTCAAGTAAAGATTAGAATAAACTCACAATATTTTTAAGATAGGCTCTCCTACCTATTTAGTATCATATCTGCAAATATATAAATACTTTTTTGTTTTTCAATACATTTTCTGATTTTAAGACTAATAAAAAAACAAACTTAGATTTATATAATTCTTTTCTTTATCTAGTACGTCACAGTAATCTGTGCTGACTTTTAAGATATAGCTTAACTTGCTCTTCCAAAAGTTTAAGAAATAACTCTCTCTGTTTCTTTTCAACTTCTTTCTCTTCATTCGTAGTAAAGTCACTTTCCTCTATTTCCTTTTCCTGTTTCGCTTTTGCGAAATCAAAACCTTCACGTATAGCTTCTTCTGTAATATATTGTTGCTTTCCTAATAATTCATTTATAGCAAAAACAGACAATCGAAATCCACCATCGGCATTCATTGTCATTCTTGTCATATACTCTCTTATCTTATCATTGTCTATCATTGTAATTCTTTAGTTTTTCAACATCAAATAATATTTTGCAAAGCCAATTCAATGCATCTGCAAAAGTATATATAACAATATCACTCCTACGACAGTATTCGTAAAGATAATAATAACTTTGCCTAAATCACAATATTTTATGATTTGTTGGATAAAGCGAGTGCAGGCATACAAACGTGCGCTCATATGGTGTTTCTTTTTCTTTTCCCCTTCTTTTTCAACGAAATAGAATCCGAACACTTCACAAACGTCTAAACAACGCATGTTCAAATTACATTGATAAAACTGAAATAACAGGTCGTGTACATTTTTGTGTAGCTTGTACAACACACGTAACCTGTTATACTCTTGTTGTTCTAGCTTTTCTGATAGATCGAGAAATAGAGTTCCGGCTAGGAAGAAGCTTTTCAGATCTTCATCTGGAATAAATTCTTGGGGTTCTTTCATTTTGTTTGTTTCTAGTTTAATCATTAATTTGGTAAATTACTCTTACTTTCTCTATCATATATGATAGAGAATTAACCGTTTTATCTCCTTTTCTTTGTTTTATCATTTATGATAGAATAAAATGGATAATAGAGACTTAATTTTAAAAATTGGTAAAAGAATAAAAGAAATAAGGCTTTCTAAACCAATGACATTGGATGAACTTGCCGCAGCTTCCAATATGGATAATGCTAATATTGCTAGACTTGAATCTGGTAATACTAATCCAACAATACGTACTCTCTATAAAATAAGCCGAGGACTTAAAGTCAAATTAAAAGAGTTAGTTGATGTTGAATAAATTCATTTCTTTGTTTCATATCTTCATTTAGGTCGTTATTGTATATCATAAAATAATTTCTCAATTAGCACAAATAAAAAAGCGAGGATTGCAAATTCCATCCAAACAGAGGCATCGCCAAACGCCTTGTAGCAAACAAACAGCAACCCACGCTTAACCAGCGTGAATCCCATGTCTAATCTTGTTTCTTCAAATTGGCGATTTTCTGTTTTAAGATTAGAATAAACTCACAATATTTTCAAGATAGGCTCTCCTACCTATTTAGTATCATATCTACAAATATATAAATACTTTTTTGTTTTTCAATACATTTTCTGATTTTAAGACTAATAAAAAAACAAACTTAGATTTATATAATTCTTTTCTTTATCTAGTACGTCACAGTAATCTGTGCTGACTTTTAAGATATAGCTTAACTTGCTCTTCCAAAAGTTTAAGAAATAACTCTCTCTGTTTCTTTTCAACTTCTTTCTCTTCATTCGTAGTAAAGTCACTTTCCTCTATTTCCTTTTCCTGTTTCGCTTTTGCGAAATCAAAACCTTCACGTATAGCTTCTTCTGTAATATATTGTTGCTTTCCTAATAATTCATTTATAGCAAAAACAGACAATCGAAATCCACCATCGGCATTCATTGCCATTTTAACCCTACATTCCCTTATTTTGTCATAATTTATCATTGTAAACTCTTCATTCTGACAATTAAAAGATTAGTTTCGGTAATTTATTCACAATCTCTACGGTTTCCATACTTAAGTAAATCACACTTAGCAAAAGATCTAGTATATAGCGAGGATTATTATGCTTTACAGCCCAACAGTTAGGATCATTAGTAATGCTGCTATCCTTATGAGTAGTGATGGCATAACGTTCCATAATCCACTCGATAGCACTTTTACCATTTACTACATAATCATAAGCCTCTACTGGAATATTTTCGATAGTAAAATTACTATTATCTACAAAGCAAATCGTAGCAACTTTACTATTAAAAAACCCGCCACGAGAATGGCGGGTTTCCTCTAAAGTTGTAAAAGTTTCAGAGATGCCCTATAACAAGAGCTGTACGTTTAATGTTATTACTTAAATCAAGTAACGCATCTAATAATATCTTCTTTTCATTCTCGGTAAATTGTACTTCTTTATTTCTAATCTTCAACCCATTTATACGCTGGCACAACCATGATCGACTCTTTCCAAAATAGTGTCGAGCAACATAAGACCACGAAATTGATTCATATATCCCTTCCAGATAAACGCGTAACGTTTCATCGTATAATTTCTCCGCACGTTCACAAGATTCCTTCGCACCATTCACAAACGCTTGAGCGAGAATTTTACGATCTTCCGGGCTTTTGGAAGCTACAAATCGTTCCATCTTCTCACCAAATTCCCGCTCTTCTTCCTCGGAATGAAGAGTCAAGAATTCCGCTTTCATTTGTTCCAATTCCTCGTTTAATTCTTTGTAACTTGCCATATCTAAAATATTTAAAATTGTAAAGTTTCTTTGGGAAGCCCTCTTTCGAGAGCTTCCTGTCAACCTTTCAACCGGAGTAGTTCGATCAAACGATCTAAATGAAAGTCAATCATTCTCTCCAGTTCCTCTTCCGACATATCTTTTTTCAAAATATGCCAGTAAAGAACATAGAACCTAAGACTATTTTTCTCATGTTCTATCCGAGCCTTTAGCTCTTCATAGGAAAACATTTCAAAGAAACTTTTACACTACAAATATAGATAAACATTTGTTTATTACAAAATATTCGTTGAATCATTTTTTATGAATTCGTTATTTTCTCAACCATTGTCAATAGTGCCACACGCCTCGACAGCGTGAGATTATCAATCAACCCCAATTCTTTTAAGGTAGCAAGTAGATACGGCATATTATCCCGGATGTCCTTCCGTGATACCCCGTTGCAGAGGTTAAAAAGCATAGCGGCCAACCCAGCAAGTATCACGGCATTGGCAGAAGCAAATATATAGCAAAGGTCTTGGTATGGCACACGTAGAAATACAACATCGAATTGCAAGCAATCCGGTTCTCCGGTACTTGAAATGCCACGGGCATTGTAGGTAAAGATTCCCCCAGCTCAACAAAATAATTATAGCGATCCGCCCATTCCGGCAGTAATAAAAAAAGTCTCTTTCAACGCATCAATTTTCTCTTTCATATTACAGTCTGTTTACGAACATATCATCCAGTGTTGCCCCTCCTCCTCGGGCATCCGAGATCATTTTTTTCAACGCCTTCACCTGCATATCGAAATAATCGACAACCGATACCCGCTCCATTTCGGCGGTCGTACCGAAACCGACAAGCGAAAGGGACATGATCGTTTCAGTCATACCAAGGTTAATTTTTTTCATTTTGCTCCCCGGTACCGGAAAACAACACCCGGTAAATAGCGTGTTCGGTGAAGTATCGCACGATCCCGATAAACCATATCATCACGGCATAACGAACCGGGTAAGATACTCTCTCGAATACTTTTTTGTTTTTCAATACATTTTCTAATTTTAAGACTAAATAAAAGCAACTTTGCAACGTTTATTTTAGAAATAATTTTCACCTAAAAATAAAAGTTCATAGTTCATGCCGATATAGATATTAATTCACGTCCTATTGCACGTATTGTTTCTACAATTTCTTCCAAACGCTTTTTAGAGGGTTTCTTCGTGCCACTTACATATTGTGCAAATAAACTTTGAGACATGCCCAAACGACGTGCTATAGCTGCAGCATTCAACTCTGGGTGAGCTATAAACAAATCATATAAAGGATTAGACTTTTTCTCAAGGAAAAATCCCTCAAAACTTAAATCCTCATCTAGTTCTTCCCAGCGAATACCAAAATCACCCACTTGAAAATTTTCACGTTGCTTTGGAGTTGCAAACTTTAATCTTTGATAGTCGGCAAACCTTTCACATGCTTCCCTACCGTCAGCGGTACGTATCCATACCTCTGTAGCGGTCAACCAGACTTTTTCTACGATGATATTTTCCATGACCCTAGCTTTATTTTCACAAATATAGCTATTATGCACAATTTTACTGCATACCATTCAATAAACTTTGCACCCCCATCTCCAAATCCAGCAATCCCTTTTTAGCCTCCAAGCCTCCCCCGTAACCGACCAATTTATGGTTACCCCCTATCACCCGATGACAAGGAACAAAAATCGAAATAGGATTCGCTCCATTAGCTGCAGCCACAGCACGAACAGCTTTCGGGTTTCCCAACTTTTTAGCCAACTCACCATAAGACACCGTTTTTCCGTATGGTATATTCAGCAACTCCTGCCACACCGAATTCTGGAACTCCGTTCCCGTAAAGACGAGCGGAATATCAAACGTTTTCCTCTGACGAGCAAAATATTCGTCAAGCTGGATGATTGTTTCCCGGATCACGTCAGAAACACCCTCTTCGTAATCGGCCCCTAGCGCTTTCTGAATCCGTTTATCAATAGATGCCCTGCGTTTTTCAAACATCCAGTCACACAAACAAAGTTTACCCTCGAAAGAGCCAAGAATCAGCTCTCCACAGGGAGATTCATAATGTTGAATTTGTATCATTTCTTCTACTTTTTATTTTCGTACTTTCCTTCAACCACGACCTTTTCTATACAATCAAGCCAAATGACAAGTTATAAAAGTAGAACATTATCCCGATATTCCCAAACTCTTTCCCATAAATGTAAAATTCGGTATCCACTAAACAACTCTGTTACAATCTCATAATACACATTATTAGAGAAACGGGAAAAACACACTGCAAAACTATTGGAAAAACGGCAAATAAAAACCATATTTGTATTAGAAAAGTGGAAATATTGACATCATTTTCTATCATAAAAAAGGAAACGCCATGCTCAAAAGGAAGATTGACAATTATATACAGAACTATTACAAAACTACCCGTAATGCCCTCCTTATCACCGGAGCTAGACAGATTGGCAAAACTTACTCCATCCGCAAATTCGGTAAGTCGTTCAAAAGCTTCGTAGAAATAAATTTTATTGATAATCCTGAGGCTATTGATGTTTTCAAAGGTGCAAAAAATAGTACCGATATATTATTTCGCTTGTCCGCAATGACAACCGTTCCCCTAATCAAAGGTGAAACTCTCATTTTTTTTGACGAAGTACAGAAATATCCGGAAATTGTAACGGCTATTAAATTTTTAGTCGATGAAGGCTCGTACCGCTATATATTAAGCGGTTCATTGCTAGGAGTAGAATTAAAGGATTTACGCTCGGAACCTGTTGGCTACATGGGTATCAAAGATATGTACCCGCTCGATTTCGAAGAGTTCATTTCATGCATAGGCATCAACGACAACGTGATCACGGCTTTACGCGATGCATGGAAAGACCGTACTCCTGTTGATGAATTTATCCATTCCAAAATAATGGAATTATTCCGCCTATACCTCATTGTAGGCGGGATGCCAGCTGCCGTGAGCAAATACATCGAGAGTAATAATTTACAAGAAGTTATGGCGATTCAGCAGGATATAATTCGTTTATACAGACGCGATATCACCCAGTATGATCCCGATGACAAACTCTACATAGAAGAGATTTTTAATCTTATTCCACCCGAGCTCAACGCAAAAAATAAGCGGTTTATTCTAAAAAAACTAAATGAAAATGCGAAGTTCGAACGTTATCAAAACAGTTTCCTGTGGTTAAAGAATGCAGGAGTTGCATTACCCGTTTACAATGTAGAAGAACCTAAAATGCCATTATTACTCGCTCGTTCACGAAATCTGTTCAAACTTTTCCAAAACGACGTGGGACTACTCGCCGCACAATATGCCGAAGGTATTCAACTACGCATAATAAAGGGCGATAAAGACATCAATTTCGGTTCTATATACGAAAACGCGGTAGCACAAGAATTGGTAGCACACGCCCTAGAGCCATACTATTATAATAACAAGAAACGCGGCGAGCTGGACTTTATCATTGAACTTGATGGCAAAGTTCTACCTATAGAGGTAAAATCCGGAAAGGACTACGATACGCATCGCGCCTTATCCAATATAATGGATTGCGATGAATATGAACTTCCTGAAGCTGTGGTTTTCAATAACGATAACCTCAGGATCAATGGTAAGATTATTTATGCCCCGATTTATATGGTCATGTTCCTAGAAAAAAACAACGTGGCCCCCACACATTACAAGGTAGATTTAACAATGTTACAATAATCACAATAACACGGTAAACATCCCCCAAACGACACCCGAAATTTTACTGATTCGTTTCCAGCATCCGGATCAGACAATCCCGTTGTATTGAAAAGTTTGTATCTTCCTGCTGAACATATTTAAGCAAACGAATCCCATCCTGACGCAATTTCGACTTCAACAAAATATCATCCTCCACTTCCTCCGAATATCTCAACAGGTACACGGACGCGAGTTCAATCTTACTAATCCTGTCTTCCTCGTTGGCATACCGGTCAATTAGTTCCTGCACGTCCATCGTCGCCAGCTCCTTCAAGGGAAATCCCAACATTTGCTGCGTCAACAAGTCATACTCGTCCCGATCCTGCTGGCGAATCTTCTTCTTATTCAATATAGCCCTAGCGATTGCAGAAATAATTTCTTGAATCATGCGCACGAGATAATCCTGTTTTACCATAATACCATCCTCCAATATATTTACAAGCAAAAATAAAAAATAATATCCACGTGAAGGAATAAAATTCACTAAATCATTTGGTTTATAAAATAAACTGATTTATATTTGCATCAATAAAAAGAATAGCGTTATTTTTTTTGAGAATATAGTTTATAAAACAAACCACTTTACAAACACTAAACGCAACAAACATGGAAGAAAAAAAGTTTACAGAGAAAGAGAGTTTAGAACTTATTTCTCAAATGATACAAGCAACCAGAAAGAACCTCGCAAAAGATCAAGGGAATTACTTCATCATCTACGGCTACACGGCAGCCATTTTGTCGATCATTATCTACACGTCACTCTGCATGACCCACGCCCCTTGGTGGTGGGCAGGCTGGTTCCTCATGTTCCTGCCGGTAATTATCCTCGCGTTCAAGGAAAAAAGGAACACCCCGACCGTAGTCACTTACACAGACAGCATGGTCAATAAAGTCTGGCAAGTGGTAGGCACCTTGTTCTCGTTAACCGTGCTGGTCATGCTGGCTCTATCATTCATTGTCGGAAGATGTGATTTCACGCTCATGCTCCCGTTATGCCTCCTGTACGCAAGCATCGGGACTGCAATCACGGGATTGGTCATCAGGGAGAAGTGCTTGCTCTACCTCCCGTTCGTGGGTTTCGTGTTCGCCATATATATGCTGATGAGTTACACGATAAATAACAGTGCCACCATACTCTGGAATCTCTACTTTGGCCTGTCATTTGTTGTCATGATGATCATACCGGGACATATTCTGAACAATAAATCCGAAAAACTATGAGAGAATTAGATCCGCTATTACATTCTCAATTACGTCTGGCAATAGTCTCCCTGCTCTTGTCGGTAGAGACAGCGGATTTCGTGTACTTGAAAGAGAAAACGAACGCGACTGCCGGGAACCTGAGCGTGCAACTGGAAAAACTCGAAACTGCCGGGTATATCCAAGTGAAAAAGGAGTTCGTCGGGAAAAAGACCCGCACTTCGTGTCAACTGACCGACACGGGAAGGAAGGCCTTGGAGGATTACATAGACGCCCTCAGAGAATATATTAACTTGTAAGGTACAAACGATTTGATGGCCCGCCCCTTGCCGAGGGGCGGGCCAAACATCCTGTTTGATATTTACCAACAACCTATTACACAGGGGGGAGAGCTGATATGTCACATTAAAAACCTATTCCCCCCACCTCACGATCTCGCCAATCACAGGAATCAACACGTGTAACGAATCGTTCTTTGCCATGTTCATCTCGTTCCGTAACGGCTCATCCCAACGATGATGGGCCAGTGCATACTTGGAATGATGCACGGTCATCACCTTCTTCGCTTTCAGGTCCAAGGCTGCCCGGGTCAAGTAATCAGGCATCAAGTGGATATACTTCCATCCCTCGTTATACTGTCCGTTTTCAAGAATGGCCAAATCTATACCCGGAAAACAATCCCCGATCCGGGCAAAATGCGTGTCGTAACCGCCATCTCCTGCCAAATATATCTTCCGGGAAGGAGTTTCAAGCAAGAACGAGGCCCACAGCGTTTTATTGGCGGAAAGTCCCCGCCCCGAAAAATGCCGGGCCGGCAGACAATGCATGACAAAACCGGGATCTAAACGAACCTCTTCCTCCCAATCCAACTCGATAATGCGCTCCTTATCGAATCCCCAGTACTCGAAATGCTCGCCGACACCCAAACCGCAAATCACCTTCCCGATCCGATCTTTCAACGCCCGCACGGTATGATAATCCAGGTGATCCCAATGATCATGGGAAATAACAAGGTAATCAATATCCGGCATATCCTCCGGGTGATAAACGTCCGTTCCCTTGAACGGCTTGTTAATAAAAGAAACCGGGGAAGCCATGCAGAACACTGGGTCCACGAGTACCCGTTTTCCATCCACTTGAACCAGATAAGATGAATGTCCGAACCACACCAGCACGTCCTCTTCCAGGTTGATCTGCCGTAAATCCGTTTTCACCACAGTCAACGCCGTGTCCGGTTGCAGTCCGGTCTTATCCTTAAAAACGAAATCCAGTAATCCCTGTAAACGCCCCTTGTCCGAGGTCATTAAAGGAGTTTCATGTATATTACGGAAAGCCCCGTCCCGATAATTCGGCGAACGTTCAACCCTTGCCAGCCGTTCTCCCCGGGGTATTCTCCCGAAACTTGGCTGATTCACGAAAACAATCCCGACAATGGCCATAACCACCACGATCGACAGAACAATCCATAGTACCATACGCTTTCTTGAACTTTTTATTAATCTCATAAATACAACTCAAAATTAAATCTATCGCAAAAATAAGCAAATACTCCCAACCCGTATGTACACGAATTACTGGTATTCATACCTAAATTACGGTTTACGCTTCCCCGTGATTCCTGAACTTTCCCTAAACATTCTCCCTAATCCCCGCAATCACGAAATGACATTCCGGGAGTAAACAGAGAACACCCAACACCCATTGTTATCGAAGATAAATGCAAGAGGAATGCAGGACGAATGCACCATGGTCTAAATGAATTATCTAAGAACAGCCTCGAAAGAACAAACCATTATCAACCCAAAACCATAGTAATCACAAGGTTATACTATCTCTCGGACGTTGCATGCCCCTTTCATTCCCGCCATTTCCCCACCACGGAATGACGGGATAACGTTATTATTCGAGAGTAGAAACGGGTTTGTGATAGTAATACCTTGAAAAAAGGGTAGCACAACTCATTTATTACCATCTGTAAACCAAACGAATCAAGGCTTGTATATCTTGGGTCTCGTCCGTCCCTCCCCTTCTAAGTATTCCACTTTAAAAATATTCACACAAAAGACAAAGATTGATAGGAGCAAGGGGCCGAAGATCACCCCCATGAAACCAAATAGGGAAAGTCCGATGACCACCCCGAAAATCGTAATCAACGGGTGAGTGTCCGCCATTTTCTTCTGCAACATGAATCGGACCAGATTATCGACATTCGAGATCACGACCAGAGCATAGAGTGCCAACCCGATCGCCATTCCCCAATGCCCCGTCATTCCCATGTACAACGCCAGCGGGGCCCAGATCAACGCCGTCCCGACAATCGGGATAATCGTGGCAAAACAGGACAAGAATCCCCATAACACGGGACTCGGAGCCCCGAATACAAAATACCCCAGCATGGCAACAGCCCCTTGAATCACGGCAAGCAGGGGAATTCCGATCGCGTTCGACTTCACGATCATGTTGAACTCATGTAATATATTCTTTTTATTCCGTTGATTAAACGGAAGGATCTCGCTCACGTATTCCTCCATATCCCGCCCACCAATCAGCATGAAATAAAGCACGAAAAGCAACACCACCACGTTAATGGCAAAACTACTGATGCTTCCCATCAAAAACTGACCGATTTTTGGCAAGGCAGCCAATATCGTATCTATATTCCCTTTGCTCAAAAGATCATACCCTACTTTTTCCCGGATCAACTCAGCCACATGTTCCACCGGGGCAATCAAGCTATGCGGATCCAGGTTTATAGCCTGCAACTTGTTCACGAACACCCACACGACAATTGACAGGGGAATAAGAAAACAAAGAATCGTCTCGCATAACAGAAGAATAGCCATGATACTACGTTTCATCCGTTTCTTTTCCGTCAAATACAGCATCTGGTTACGCAAAAGGATATAAATCGTCATGGCACCCAGAATTCCACTGAAAAACGGCAGAATTTGAAAAAATATAAGAATCCCCAGCAACAGAATAATTGCCACGAGGGAATATCTCCAGTATTGTTCTTTAAGACTCATTTCATCACAATTTAAATTCACGATATGCCCCCAGACAGATGTCCGAATGATCATCCGCCCGGTTATCGTGTTAACGAAAACGACGAAAAAATGTTTAATTTTACATTACCCTTTTACAATAACTGACAAACTCTTCCCCCTTCATCCCCGGTAAGACGGCACGACAGGCTAATTCAAGGCCCTCCGCATCTTCTCCCGATCCAAAATGATAATCTCCCGGCGATTCACGGAAATCATCCCCTCGTCAGCCAGCTCGTACAACACCTTGGCCAATGCCGGACGGGTCACCCCGAAATATTCGGCCAATTCCTGCTGTGACTTTCCCAACAACACCTTTTTCTTATCGGGGAAGGCCAGTTCCAGAATATAATGAATCAATTTTCCCCGGATCGTCTTGAATGACAGGAACTGCAAACGCCCGGTAAGGAAAGTTGTCCGGTTCGCGTTCACGGACAGAAAATTACGCAGGAAACTTTCATAACATCCCATCTGACGGAACACGGATTCTTTCGTGGCGATAAACACGTTGGCCTTCTCCGAAACGGTGGCCGTCACCGGAAAATGATTATCCTCGGCAAAAAGGAACGCCGGGGCAAGCGCTCTCGGCGCCCGGATCGTCTCGATTCGTAACATGGCTCCCGAATCATCCGTCATTTCCGCCTCGACTTCCCCTTCCAGCAAGATATAAAGGAACCTGCACACGTCTCCCTGCCGGAAAACCACTTCCCCTTTCATATAGCTCTTCACGCTATAATCAAATCCTTCTATAAACTGCTCCCTCTCCCGTTCGGGAATTCCCGTGCATAAAGGGCAACCGAAAAGTCGTGCTATATCCATGCTCTGTTATCTTTTAAATGATACACAAATGTATCACTTTCTTCTTTAACACCTTATCTTACTTTTAACCTTTTTCATTCACTCTCGTATAAATTATTGAAAATTAAATTCACGTTTGTAATTTATATTACAACTATTGTTTTATCGCACCCGTACATTCGCGACAAACAATTAAAGAAATTATTTATCAAACACACTAGACCATGGAAAAAATGTTTTGTTATCAATGCCAAGAAACAGCAAAAGGAACCGGATGCACGGTCCGCGGCGTATGCGGAAAGACATCGGATGTAGCCAATTTACAGGACTTACTACTATTTATCCTAAAGGGAATCGCCCACTACCGGGTACAACTCCGAGCCCTCGATGCCGTTGACCACTCGGCAGATCGCTTTATTCTCGATGGCTTGTTCATGACCATCACGAACGCGAACTTCGACAAGCAACGTTTCGTGGAAAAAATCAAAGAGGCTATCAAATTACGAGAACAACTGAAACAGACCTTCCTCGACAAAGGCGGGAAAACCGAAAAGATCACGTTCGAGGGAGCCTTCTGGACAGCCAACACGTTGGAAGAAATGGAATCGAAAGCCGGATTTGTGGGAGTTCTCTCCACCGAAAACGAGGACATCCGTTCTTTGAGAGAGATGCTCACCTACGGGATGAAGGGAATGGCTGCTTACACGGAACACGCCTATAATCTCGGACACGAGAACCCGTCCATCTACGAATTCATTGACCGGGGACTAGTAGCCACCACGCTCCCTCTGTCTGCCGACCAACTCGTGCAGATGGTTCTTGAATGTGGTAAAAATGGCGTTGATGCCATGGCCTTGCTTGATAAAGCCAACACGGACACTTACGGTAACCCGGAAATCACGAAAGTGGACATCGGCGTGCGGAAAAATCCCGGTATCCTAATCAGCGGTCACGACCTGCGAGACCTGTACGAACTTTTGGAACAGACGGAAGGTACGGGGGTGGACGTCTACACCCATAGCGAGATGCTACCCGCACACTACTACCCGGCATTCAAGAAATACAAACACTTCGCCGGAAACTACGGTAACTCGTGGTGGAGACAAGTGTATGAATTCCAACATTTCAACGGCCCGATGCTATTCACCACGAACTGCATCGTTCCCCCGCATCCGGACGCAAATTACAAGGACCGGGTGTACACGACCGGATCGGCAGGTTTCCCCGGATTCAAGCATATCGAGCGCAAGCCCGGACAACCGAAAGATTTCAGTGAAATCATCGAACACGCTAAAAGATGCCCGGCACCGGAGGCCATCGAAACCGGAAGTATCATTGGAGGATTCGCCCACAACCAAGTGTTCGCACTGGCAGACAAAGTCGTGGAAGCCGTGAAGTCCGGGGCTATCCGTAAATTCTTCGTTATGGCAGGATGCGACGGCCGAATGAAAGGCCGGGAATATTACACCGAATTCGCCCAGAAACTCCCGAAAGACACGGTGATCCTTACCGCGGGATGTGCCAAGTACCGTTACAACAAACTACCCCTTGGGGATATTAACGGTATTCCAAGAGTACTGGATGCCGGACAATGTAACGATAGCTACTCGCTGGCGGTTATTGCCTTGAAACTGAAGGAAATTTTCAGGGTAAAAGACATTAATGAATTACCTATCGTTTACAACATCGCTTGGTACGAACAGAAAGCTGTCATCGTGTTGTTAGCCCTGCTCTATCTTGGAGTGAAGAACATCCACCTCGGACCGACCTTACCCGGATTTCTTTCTCCGAACGTGGCGAAAGTACTCGTGGAAAAATTCGGTATCGCCGGGATCACGACTGCGGATGATGATTTGAAATTCTTTTTGGAAAATTAATCCACACGACCTGATTTAAAGAAGTATCAAAAGTTTATAAGGTTTATAAAGTTCATAAGGTAACGGAAGTCTTTCGGACCGGGTTCATCGGTAGCAAAGCTACCGTAGAGAAAATGCCCGCTAGGCTCAACGGACTTTATGAACTTTCAGAACCAAAGGTTCAACTTTACAAACTTTATAAACTAGAGGGTGTGCCAAAAGGCTTTTGACACGCCCTCAAAATTATCTGCATAAAAATCAACCAGACTGACCATTGTCGAACAATCTTTTCGCTGATGAGCCGATAACTCATCCACACGGGACGCACAATAACAAGCCACCTCCCAGAAACGGGGGGATCGCTTATTCTCGTTCTCCCGACAACACGAGAGGGCTCGCTCGTAAGCATCAAGAGCCTCCTCATCCCGGCAAACCTCCCGGCAAAAATCCCCCATACGGATCAATTCCCGGATCTTTTCCTGCATCCGTTCGCTATCAAGAACTGCCGTCCTGTAAGCCTTGATTGCCGCATCAATACCTAAAGTATTCAAATGAACCTGTCCCCTACTCGCTGCCGCCACTCGCTTTTTTTCTTTTATTCTTCCCATGCACCAATTACTTTGATTAGACACTCTCACACCCATAAAAAAAGAGACACAAACCAACATCCCTCACGGATGTATATGGATTCATGTCTCATTTTCTAGAAACAAAGATAAAGAGAATTTTTGAAATATCCTATATTCATTTTGTTAAAACCAATATCTTTGCATACCTAAAAATAACCAAGTATGATTCAGGTAAAAGCGGATTACATACACGCTCGAATTGCAGAGGGAGAACACCAGCAACAGGATTTCAAATTCGAGATTTCCGATGCTCGCAAGATCGCTAAATCCCTTTCCGCATTCTCCAACACGGACGGGGGACGATTGCTCGTAGGAGTAAAGGATAACGGCAAGATTGCCGGAGTTCGCTCGGAAGAGGAGATTTACATGATCGAGGCTGCCGCAAAACTTTACTGCAAACCGCAAATAGATTGTGAAATGCACGTCCACACCGTGGAAGGGCGTACTGTTCTCGAAGTCATTGTTCCACCGGGAGAACAGAAACCCTATTGTGCCAAGGATCACGATAACCGCTGGTGGGCCTACATCCGGGTTCGGGATGAAAACATACTTGCCACCCCCGTACATATCAAAGTATGGCAACAAGTCGGAACCCCGAAAGGAGTATTCGTACATTACACGGAAACAGAACAAATGTTACTGGATTACCTTTCTTCACACGACTCAATCACCCTGAACCAGTACTGCCACATGGCAAAAATATCTCGTCCCAAGGCAGAAAACACGCTAGCCAAATTCATCCGGTTTGAACTCATCGAACCGTATTTTGACGGGCAGCGTTTCCTTTTCAGACAAAACGAAAAGAGTTCATGATTTCAACTCACCCACGGAACCGGGATAACTCGTCAATCATCATTCGGGCAAATCGTTCGGATGCTCCGGCATCACCCAATTTCTCGTTCACCTCATCATATCCGTCCAACATCTGATGTCGTTTCCCTCCTTCCGGAAGGATTGCCGAGAGTTCCCGCAACAGGTTCTTCTCGTTCAATTTCTGCATCAATAATTCGGTTACCACTTCTCGACCGGCAATCAAGTTGACCAACGAAATATATTTCACTTTAACAAAGGTCTTAAACAGGAAATAACTCAACGCCCCCCCTTCCCCACTGTAACAAACCACTTGGGGTGTCCGCAAAATCGCAGTTTCCAGCGTGGCCGTTCCTGACGTGACCAAAGCTGCACGAGCCTGTCGTACCAACCGGTAGGTCTGCCCGTAAATTATCCGAACCTTCACGTCCTGCAAATAAGGTGCATAATCCTCGTCACTCATTGACGGGGCTCCCGCTATCACAAACTCATGATCGGGAAAATGTTTTACCATAGTTAGCATCTTCGGCAACACGTGTTTCAATTCCTGCGAACGACTGCCCGCCACCAAAGCGATGATCGGTTTACCGGACAAGCCATTTACCTGCACGAACTCATTGAATGTTTCGTTCTTGAAAGGACGGTCGTGAATAGCATCCACCAACGGATTTCCGGCATACTGCACGGAATAATCATACCGGGCATAAAAGTCTACTTCAAACGGGAAAATCACGAACATACGATCCACCAACCGCTTGATCTTCTTCACCCGTCCCGTGTTCCAAGCCCAGATTTTCGGGGAAATATAATAGAACACGGGAATATTCGCATCCTTGATAAATTTAGCCACCCGGAGATTAAAACCACCGTAATCCACGAGAATCACAACATCCGGCTGCCATACCAGAATATCCTGGTGACAAGCGTCGATATTTGCCTTAATCTTGTCCAGATTTTTCAAGACTGTCAGGAAACCCATGATGGCCGTGTCCTTATAATGACGAACAATCTCACATCCGGCCTCCCGCATCAAATCACCTCCCCACCCGCGGACCTTTGCATCCGGGTCAAACTTTCTCAATCCCTTAATCAGATTAGAGGCGTGCAAATCGCCCGATGCCTCTCCCGCAATAACGTAGTATTTCATTGGCTTTTTTCTATTCTTTGGGCAAACTTACAAAAAAATTATCATTTATAAATATACCGGATAAAAACAACATACTCGAGTAACATTGTAGTACATAAAACTTGACAACCATGCTCCCATTCATTATAAATTTCTTATTTTTGCAAATAGATGAACATATGATAAGAACTGATTTTTGGAGAACGACATTATTATGAATAAAAAAGAATTAGATATTGCCTATTTCCTTTCATTTTGTATTGAACAATACAAAATGAAACAAGGATTATCTGGTGAAGAGACGATTAGCCTGTTCGAGAAATATAACGTCTTATCATACTTATCGGATAACTTTGAAGTATTACATACACAAAGCCAACAATGGCTGATGGAAGAAATCAAAGAATACATTACCAAACAAAAGAAGGCAAACTAATGAAACTATACCATGGTAGTTTAGAAATAGTAAAAGAACCACAAATCCGACTAGCCAATCGTACATTAGATTACGGAATGGGATTCTATACAACAACTTCCCAAGAACAAGCAGAATTATGGGTAAAACGAAAAATTGGAGAAAGGAATGAAAAGGGGATTGTTAATATATACGAGTTTGATTTATCTTCTGCAGAAAAATTAAACGTATTACGTTTTACAGAACCGACGGAAGAATGGCTGGATTTTGTAATGGAAAATCGAACAAACAAAGATTATCGTCATAATTACGATATTGTTTACGGTCCGGTAGCAAACGATCGTGTTTACGCAGCCTTCGCCTTATATGAAGGAGGTCTGCTTAATAAACAGGAATTAATTCAAGAACTAAAAACGTATCTTTTAGTAGATCAACTCCTGTTTCACACGGAACGATCACTATCCTATTTAACCTTTTTAAAAGTAAAGGAGGTATTCAAATGAACCGGGAAATTACAGACAAAAATCTTTACTTGTTACTGCCTTCCAAAGTCAGCCTTTTTGTACAACTGTATATAAAAGAACATGGCGGTTCTATCATAGATGCCATTCGACAATTTTATCACTCCAATACTTACAAGGCGCTAGAAAAAGAGAACACCAAATTATGGCATTATGGTTCCGTAGCTTTATACGAGGAATTCATGGATAAGAAATGAAAAAACTCTATCTTTGCCCCTCGCTAGCAAATTTAAAGTAGATCGCATATGAACATTGTTGGGAAGAGAGTGGCATATATCACGTTAGGATGCAAGTTGAATTTCTCCGAAACCTCCACGATCAAGCACAGCCTTGAACAAGAAGGAGCCGTGACTGTGGGAGAAAAAGATGGAGCGGATATATTCGTGATTAACACGTGTAGCGTCACGGATATTGCAGAGAAAAAAGGACGGCAGATGATCCGGAAAATCATCCACCGAAACCCCGGAGCCTACATTGTTGTGGTTGGTTGTTATGCCCAACTCAAAGCGCAAGAGATCATGGACATTGAAGGTGTCCACCTCGTACTCAACGCGCAAGACAAGTTCAACGTGGCCCACTATTTGAACCACCTCGAAGAACAGGAACGGCACGAACCACATTCCTGCGATATTTTCGGGGTTAAAACCTTCGATCTTGCTTACTCGTACGGGGACAGAACCCGGTGTTTCCTAAAAATTCAAGACGGATGCGACTATTTCTGCTCTTACTGCACGATTCCCTTTGCCCGCGGACGTAGTCGTAGCGCTGCCATCCAAGACGTGATCAAGGCAGCCCGTGACGTGGCATCCAAGGGTATCAAGGAAATCATTCTTACGGGAGTAAACACGGGAGATTTCGGGAGAGAGACAGGGGAAACATTCCTCGACTTGATACGGACTCTGGATGAGCTGGAAGAAATCCAGCGTTTCCGGATCTCCTCCATCGAACCCAACCTACTGACAGATGACATTATTCGTTTCGTGGCCTCCTCCCGGCGTTTCATGCCACACTTCCACGTACCTCTTCAATCCGGGAGTAACGAAGTGTTACACTTGATGAGACGACGCTACGAACGAGAACTTTTCGCAGAGAAAGTACAGGAAATCAAGACACTTATTCCCGATGCCTTTATCGGGGTGGACGTGATTGCCGGAATGCGGGGAGAAACACCGGAGGCCTTCGAAGATGCCCGCCAATTCATTGCCGGACTGGATGTTTCCCAGTTACACGTGTTCCCTTATTCGGAACGTTCCGGAACAAAAGCACTGGACATCCCGTATATAGTCCCGCAAGCGGAAAAGCATCGTCGGGTGAACGTACTCCTAGACATTTCCGAACAGAAGTTGCACAATTTCTACACGGCACACGTGGGACAAACCCGTCCGGTGCTGTTTGAAGAAAGCGACATTGCCGGATCAATCGGCGGATTCACGGACAACTACATCCGGGTGGAAGTCCCCTATGACTCTTCCCTCGCAAACCGGATCGTACCCGTAGAACTAAAAACCGACATTTTCGGCTCGTAAATGCCGGACTTCACGCGGCATAAACCTCCGGAAGAATACAAACTTTACGGAGTAATTTTATATTTTTGTTGCCGTAAAAATTGTATTTAAAATAAAAAACAAGGTATTATGAATGTCTTAATTACTGGAACAGCGGGGTTTATCGGTTTTTATCTTGTTCAGAAATTACTGGATGCAGGACACACCGTTTATGGAATCGATTCTATCAATCATTATTACGATGTTGCCTTGAAACACGACCGCCTACACGCCTGTGGCATAGACCATCCCGTTCCCGGCAAAGAAATCGTATCTTCCCTGAACACGAATTACACGTTCTGCCAGTTGGACCTGTGTGACGCCGAGGCTATTCATAAATTATTCACCACACATACTTTCGACTGCGTGGTGAACCTTGCCGCACAAGCCGGAGTACGGTATAGCTTGAAACACCCGGAAAGTTACGTGCAAAGTAACGTGATGGGATTCATTAATTTACTGGAATCCTGCAAAAAGACGAATTGTAAGAAATTCATATACGCCTCGTCCTCTTCCGTATACGGGAACAATCAATCTGTTCCATTCAAGGAGACGGACACCGTGGATCACCCGATCAGCATTTACGCCGCCACGAAAAAGAGTGACGAGTTGATGGCAAATGCCTACGCCCATCTCTATGGCATACAAACCATCGGTTTACGATTCTTCACGGTATACGGTCCCTTCGGGCGCCCGGACATGGCTCCCATGCTTTTTGCCAACGCCATTCAACACGATGAGGTGATTCGCATTTTTAACAACGGAAATCTCTCCAGAGATTTCACCTATATCGAGGACATCGTGACAGGAATCGAGAAAATCGTGTCAACACCGGGGATCCTGCGGGAAGATGTACCCGGTACCCCCGCCACGATATACAATATCGGGCATGGAACCCCCATCCAGCTTATGGACTTCGTCCACTTGCTGGAAAAGAACTTGGGAAAAGAGGCCCGTAAAAAGTTTGTCGGGATGCAGCCGGGAGACGTTTACCAAACATGGGCCGATACTACCCGCTTGCAGGAAGACTACGGGTATACCCCGCAAATATCACTCGAAACAGGGATTACCCGCTTTGCCGAATGGTTCAAATCATATAACAAATGACAATAATCAACAAGATCCGGGCCGTGTACTTCAGCCCGACAGGGACAACCCGCAAGATCGTAACCGCCACGGCCAAGGGCCTTTCAAGAGCATTAAAAACCGATCTCGAAGAATACGATTTTACCTTACCAAAGGCAAGGACACAATCCTTGCGATTCACGGACTCCGATCTCGTGGTGTTTGGCACCCCGGTATATGCCGGGCGAGTTCCAAACGTACTGTTACCCTACTTGAACACGATGCAAGGCAACGGGGCTTTAGCCGTTCCAGTCGTGCTTTTCGGGAACCGGGATTACGATGATGCGCTAATCGAATTACGAGACATTCTTGAAAACAACGGACTCCACACGATAGCTGCGGGGGCATTCGTGGGTGAACACTCTTTCTCCCGGATACTGGCAAAAGACCGACCCGACATGAAAGACATGGACATCGTGGATGAATTCGTTCGCAAAATCAGTGAAAAGTACAAGACAGACACGCTATCACACCCCATTCCGGTTTCCGGAACCCCCTACCCCTACCGGGGATATTACACACCTCGCGACCGACAAGGCACCCCGGTAGACATCCGTAAAGTGAAACCGCTTACCAACGACCGTTGTAATGACTGCAAGCGTTGCGCAAAAGTATGCCCCATGGGATCTATCAGCTATGAAAATGTAAGAGAATTTACAGGTATCTGCATCAAATGCGGAGCGTGTATCAAAAAATGCCCCAAACAGGCAAAATATTACGAAGATGCGGGGTATTTATATCACCAGCACGAATTGGAAGAAGGATTGACCCGACGTGCAGAAAACACCCTTTTTATTTGAAATTTATACAACTTTTATTAAATTTGCAGCACACAACATAGTCAACTAACAAACAGGACAATGGTCAAAGAAATATTTAAATTCTCCATTAGAAGACTGATTCAAACGAAAATAAATGGAGGGATAGTTCTCTTATTCGTGGCCCTTGCCGCCATGCTTATCGCTAATTCCCCTTTACAGGAATATTACAATATTTTACTTTCTAAAAATATCACACTCACGATCGGAAATTTCAATCTCTTTGATCGTCATGATGGCAATCCGATGACATTGCTGGATTTCATTAACGACGCCCTCATGGCTATCTTTTTCTTCTCGGTAGGATTAGAGATCAAACGGGAACTACTTGTTGGGGAACTCTCCTCTCCCCGGAAAGCCTTACTTCCGGTTGTGGCAGCCTGCGGGGGCATGATCATCCCGGTCCTGTTTTTCTGGCTGATCAGTCCATCCGGTCCTGCCATGCGGGGAGCTGCCATACCCATGGCAACGGACATCGCTTTTTCCCTAGGCGTTCTCTCACTCCTAGGCAAGAAAGTCCCCTTGAGTCTGAAAATATTCCTCACCGCCTTTGCCGTCGTGGATGATATCGGTGGGATTATCATTATCGCCTTGTTCTATAGCTCGCACCTGACCGTGGAGTATTTAATCGCCGCAATGATCATTGTTGCTCTCTTGTACATCGGCGGACGACAGGGGATTCATAATAAACTGTTTTTTATATTCTTCGGTATCGTCGTTTGGTGCCTGTTCATTAATGCCGGAATCCATCCCACAATTGCGGGAGTCATCGTGGCATTTACAGTACCGGCTCGTCCGAAACTACACATATACAAGTACGTGAACAGCATTCGGGAAAGTTTGAAAAGACTACCGGAGAATTCAAATGACATCATATTAAGCAACTCGGAACTTTCTATATTGAAAAGTATAGAGTCAGCCTCAGACAAGGTAGTCAGTCCCCTGCAAGCCATGGACGACGACCTGCGTACCCTTGTGAATTACGTGGTAATGCCCCTTTTCGCATTCGCTAACGCCAGCATCTCGTTCGAAGGATTCACGCTTGCCTCCTTAGAAGGTGTATCGGTAACGATTTTTGTTTCCCTTGTACTCGGAAAACTCATCGGCATCTTCTCGTTCACCTACGTCTTTATAAAATGCGGCTGGTTAACTATGCCGGACAAAATGGATATGCACTCCCTTTTCGGAGTATCTCTATTAGGAGGAATCGGATTTACCGTGTCCCTGTTTATCGCGACTCTTTCCTACACGGGAATGGGCGCGGAAGGAGCCATTTTATTGAATCAGGCAAAAATCGGCATCATCGGAGGCTCCCTGTTTGCTGGAGTTTGCGGTTATTTCTACTTGAAATACGCCTTGAATAAAAAAACTCAAAAATCGCTTTGAAAGTCAAATAAAGTCCTTATATTTGCATCCGCATTGGAGAGGTGGCAGAGTGGTCGATTGCGGCGGTCTTGAAAACCGTTGTACTGCGAGGTACCGGGGGTTCGAATCCCTCCCTCTCCGCGAAAGAACAATCAAATAATGAGAGAGAGTTAGCACATAAAAGCTAACTCTTTTGTATTTCAAGGGGATTCGAATCATCCCTTCCCTCGGCTTACATGCAAAATTAGAGATTACCAGACGTTATAATGTATTCTATCCTCAACCCGAATTTCTTTCTGTTTACAAATATGTGCATTCTCCGCCGCATAACCGATAGCAAGAAAACAAGTGAATTCGTATTCTTCGGGGGCGTTGACAAGGTGTTTCACGTATTCCGGCTCGTTACCGATAGGAATACGGAACGCACACGCCAATCCCTCCGCGGTTGCTGCCAGTAGAATGTTTTCCACTGCTGCCCATGCCGAGGCGAAATAATTCAGAGAACTTTGGTCTGCCGGATGACACAGAGGATAATCCTTTTGCCGGAAAAACGGCAAAACAAGGCAATTGCTTTGCATAAGCATACGTTGTTGTTTGGGCAGTGCGTCAACAAACATGGCATGTTCATCCTTATCCATCACGCTCGCGGCTGCTTCAAGCCCGCTTTGCTGAATGTTTTTGGTGTTTTCTTCTACCGGCGATACAAGTCGAGCAATGTTTTCCTGCCCTCTCACCACGATGAACTCAAACTGTCGCAGGTGATCGTTCGTCGGGGCCTTAAAAGCTGCCGATAACACTTTTTCCAACACGTCGTCCGTTACTTCCTTATCGGAAAAGTCACGAATCGTTCTTCTTTTCTCCAATACTTGATAAAAATCCATAACAATATATTTTAATAGTTCAACTTACTGATTCCGGATACAAAGTTACGTCGCCTTATTGTTGAAAATTTGTCATATCATCTCGAATATTTGTTGCATATTTGCATTACACTATTTTACATACATTATGGAAGAAATGATCATCCCTTACGAATTACCTGAAATAAAGGACCATTCATTCTTTTTTATAGACCAACGGATAACTCCTCACTTAGAAGCTAAATTGCATCAACACGACGCATGGGAACTATATTATGTCATACACGGGCATGGCACCCGAATGGCTGGTGACACGTTACAATCCTTTTCGGCAGGCGATGTGGCATTGATTCCACCATCCATGCATCACTATTGGAAATACGATCCAGCATCGGCAGGCAGCGACGGGTGCATCCATTACCTCATGGTTGCTTTTAACCACTCTCTTGTAGTGAGATGCATGGAGGTATTTCCTGAATTGCGAAACCGCTTGATAAACCTTACATTCCCTGTTAATGCATTAAAATTTGGCCCGGAAAGCTCTCGTGTTATTCGCAATATGTTATCACAAATGAACGACATGGATGATTTAGGACGATTGTGTGGAATGTTTCGTTTATTACCTGTCATTTTCAATTCACCCGATCATATTTTTGCAGGTAAACCCATGCAAATTGAACGTGACGTGAGGCGAATGCAACAAATTTGTACCTACGTGATGGCTCATTATGTTCATACGATCACTTTGGATGAAATTGCCGCCGAAATAGGAATGAACCGATCTGCATTTTGCTCTTACTTCAAGCGATGCAAAGGAATGACATTCTCACAATTTGTTACCCAATACCGTTTGAATACAGCTTGCGAACTTCTAAAACACTCGCAGAAACAGGTATCGGAGATCTGTTTTGCAGTAGGGTTTAATGACGTCCCACATTTCAATAGAGTTTTTAAAGAATCACAAGGAATAACACCCAAAGAATACAGGAAACGAAACACTTTATTAAGCCTATTTGCCTTGAGAGATACTTAGCTGGAAATCTAAAATTAACGGGGTTCAGTATCCCTTTTCCCGGGGTTATCCATGTCCGTTACATGCCGGCAGGGCGACTACTGGGCGACTGTTAGGCGCCATCGCCCGAGTGTCGCCCGAGTGTCGCCCGATCATCGCCGCCATTTTAACAGATGGAAAACAAAAATAACATACTCGATTAACCCGTCAACCAAACCAATAACGAGGCTATTCACGCTCAAGAATAATATTTCGGGGCATTATATCCCCGGTAAAGGCTGGGATAAGGGATACATCACCTATTTCGACACTTCCAAGCCCGCCGGATCCATCTCTTCGTAACTTCCTGACAATAAATACATCATCTAGTGCAAGCAATTAAAAAACACCAGTATATTCCCAGTTTTATCCGGTCTTTTTCCTAACGGAAGGGGCAAATATGCTTTATTACATCGAACTCACGTTAGAATATGAAAAAAAGTAACTTCTCCCCCACTTCTCGGCAGGATTACCTATATTTCTCTTCTACAATAAATTCTTACTTCCTTTTCTTTTCCGTCTTCGCCAACTTTTCATACTCTTTTATTCTCCGCTCACACACTTGCTTGGTAACCTCTTCAAACTTTTCAACCTTCACCATCAAGTCTTCAACATCTTCCCGGCTTACTTTAAATTCCGGATTATAACGAGCTTCGATGTAAGAATACACAAGTATTTTAAATAATCGTTCTTCTTCTTCATTCCCAACAGGAAAAACTCGAATCAGTTCGGGAGCATATCCACGTGAAGCCTTGAAAAGCTCTTCCAAATTATGCTCCTTATCATTCTTGAGAGTGAATGTTAGCATAATCGCGTTGAACAAATTTTCACAAGCTTGATGTAAATTAAAAGAAGACATGACATATTCTTCCTTATCATACATAAAAACAGCTTGCTCCATAAAAAGTCTGGCTTTAGCGTATTTTTCTCCAAAATATTCTTCCCCTTGTTTCTTTATTTCCCCAAACTTCAACGGTTTTCGCCTCGCCAGTTTATTTTTCCCACGGTTATAAAGCATTATCCCATCACGTTTCAATTCAGTATAAAAATAACGACTGTATTTCAAATCCTCGTTTACTTTCTTAATACTGTCATGGATAAACTGCACGGGGACCCGGTAACGATGATCTCCCCGTTTATCATAGATATTACGGACACTTGCTAACTTATTTTCAATTTTATCATAGCTCCACGCACTGTTAATGACCAATATATCATAATCACTTTTGAAAGAAGTAGGTATGCCAAATTCCTCGCGTTCGTCATAACTCACGTAAGTACCACGGGCGTAACTTCCATAGAGGATAATCATCTCGCACACCGGGATTTTATCCAGAATCAACTCAACGAGATATTTCAAGTCTTCCCGGTTTTTCTTGGGCAGGAAAGCGATTGACTTTTTCATAAATAGCTATTTATTACAAGAGCAAATGTAACATTTTTTCTCCTAGAAAGCTCCAGACAAAAAAAATACCCCTCGAAATCATACGATTAAGAGGGGTATTTGTACCCAAGACAAGACTCGAACTTGCACAGCCGTACGGCCACTAGTCCCTGAAACTAGCGTGTCTACCGATTCCACCACTTGGGCATGATTTCAAAGACCGAGAAGAAAAAACCTTGCAACTTCCCTGCTGCAAGGCCCCTCTTCATGTTTGTTGTCCCACAAGGATTCGAACCTTGACTGACAGAACCAAAATCTGCTGTGCTACCATTACACAATGGGACAATCTTCATGTCGCTTCAACAACCGCTGTTGTTATTTTGACGCTGCAAATGTAGAGCATTTTTTTATTTCACCAAAAGAAAATGCAGAAAAATTAAAAGAAAATTGCTATTTTCGTGCTGTCGAAAAATGACATTTTTGTTATAGCCTTGAATATTAATAAGAAATATAAATTCAAACTAAGGAGAAGCATGTGCAACATTAAAAATCACCCAACATTAAGCTACAGGTTGATCAATAATGTCACCGGATGGGTGGCGTTCGTGGTGGCCAGTATTACTTACATTCTTACGGTCGAACCAACAGCCAGCCTTTGGGACTGTGGTGAGTTTATTACAACTTCAGTCGGACTGCAAGTAGGACACCCTCCCGGAGCGCCTCTATTCATGATTATCTCACGACTATTCGCCATATTCGCACCAAGTCCCGAAACCCAATCCTACATGATCAACATCATGTCGGCTCTATGTTCCGGGTTCACGATCTTGTTCCTGTTCTGGACGATCACGCATTTGGCTAAAAAAGTCGTGGTAAAAGAAGGGGAAGAATGTTCTATGGGACAATTGTGCGGGATCATGGGAGCCGGACTTGTTGGGGCATTAACCTACACGTTCACAGACACGTTTTGGTTTTCAGCTGTCGAGGGTGAAGTTTATGCCATGTCGTCCTTGATCACGGCCGTCGTGTTCTGGGCAATTTTGAAATGGGAAAATGTTGCTTTTCAACCTTATGCCAATCGTTGGTTAATCTTTATCGCCTACATGGTCGGATTGTCCATCGGCGTTCACTTGTTGAACTTGCTGGTAATCCCTGCCATTGTATTCATATATTATTTCAAAAAATACGAAACCACCAAGTGGGGTATTATCAAATCAGCGGCCCTTTCTATCGTCATACTGGGCGTGATCATGTGGGGTATTATCCCGGGCGTGATTATCGTTGCAGGCTGGTTTGAATTGCTGTTCGTGAATGGCTTTGGAATGCCTTTTAACACGGGTGTTGTCATCTACGCGTTACTCTTAATCGCCGGACTGACTTTCGGAATCCGGTACACGTTAAAACACAACCACACGGTTGTGAACACGATCTTAACCTGTTTCGTGGTCATGCTTATCGGGTACTCCTGCTACGCGATGGTCGTTATCCGTTCCGTAAGTAATCCCCCGATTGACGAAAATAGCCCGGACAACGTGTTCGCACTGCTTTCTTATATCAGTCGTGATCAATACGGCCAAGAACCATTGGTTTACGGCCCTTACTTCAATGCCCCGGTTATTGGCGTAGAGGATGCCGGACCTATTTATTACCAAAACGAAAAAACGGGTAAATATGATATTGTGGATCATAAAAAAGAAGTAAAATATGATCCTCGTTTCTGCACGATCCTCCCGCGTATGTATAGCCAAGCTCGTGAACCACAGGTATATTATGAGTGGGTGGGACAACCCAAAGGCCCCGTGTACATGGTGGACGGACAACCTGTTCAGAAACCAAGTTTCGGACAAAACCTAAGTTTCATGTTCCGTTACCAACTCGGACACATGTATTTCAGGTACTTCATGTGGAACTTCTCCGGGCGTCAGAATGATATTCAAGGACATGGAGATTTCCGTTATGGTAACTGGATCTCGGGTATTCCTTTTATAGATAATATTCTGGTCGGTGATCAGAGCGTGATGCCGGACACGTTGAAACATGACAAGGCAAACAATAAATATTACATGCTTCCCTTTATCCTCGGGTTGCTGGGAATGTTCTATCAATATCAACGGGGAAAACAAGGGAAAAAAGATTTCTGGGTGGTTATGCTACTCTTCTTCTTCACGGGTATTGCCATCGTGCTTTACCTGAACCAATATCCGTATCAACCGCGGGAACGTGACTATGCCTATGCCGGATCGTTCTATGCCTTTGCTATCTGGATCGGTTTCGGGGTTCTCTACCTGTGGGATTTACTTCAGAAGAAGATGGATTCCCGCAACGCAGCTATTATCGTCACCGCTGTTTGCCTGTTCGCCGTTCCGGTAAATATGGCAGCACAAAACTGGGATGATCATGATCGTGACGGACGTTATGCAACCATTGCTCATGCCAAGAACTACCTAAGCACGTGTGCCCCGAACGCTATCCTGTTCACTTACGGGGATAATGATACGTTCCCTCTATGGTACGCACAAGAAGTGGAAGGTTTCCGTCGGGATGTACGTATCGTGAACCTAAGTTTGCTTGCCGGAGACTGGTACATTGATCAGATGAAACGGAAAGCCTACGAAAGTGACGGGGTGCCCATTTCTTTCACGAAAGACCAATACCATGCCGGAGTACGGGATTTTGTCACGATTGAAGAACGAGTGCAACAACCTTTCAGCATGAAAGAAGTCATGGAATTTGTTGCCAGCGACAGACCGGAAACCAAATCCAACCGTTACCAAGGAGGTGCCGTGGACTTCATCCCGACACGCAGCCTGTATATCCCCGTGGATAAGAAAAAAGTACTGGCAAACGGAACCGTACAACCCAAAGATTCCGCGTTAATTGTAGACAGAGTAGAAATTCAATTAAAAGGTAGCTCTTTGAACAAATCACAATTAATGGTGCTGGATATATTAGCTACCAACAACTGGGAACGTCCTGTATACTTCGGAGTAGGTATGGGACAAGACAGTTACATGGGCTTCGATAAGTATTTCCAACTAGAAGGAGCTGCTTACCGGGTTGTACCTATCAAGTCGGAAAACAACGAGGCTTATTATGATTTCGGACGAATCAACACGGAAATCCTGTATGATAACCTGATGAATAAATTCGTTTGGGGAAACATCAAGGACCCGAAAGTCAATATCGATCATTTCCATGACAACACCATTGCCGTGATGAAATACCGGAACACCTTCTTGCGTTTAGCAGAACAATTAATGCAAGAGGCCGCCACGGAAACACGGGTTATCGGGGACACGATTATCAATGAAATCACAGATTCGAGCAAAATTCAAGAGGCTGTCAGAGTGCTGGATAAATCTCTGGAAGAAATTCCGTTATATCAAGTTCCGGCTGACTTCTTCTTGTTAAATTACATCTCGATCTACTATGCTGCCGGCGAGAAAGAGAAGGGGAACGATCTGGCATGGGCACTGGCTCTTGATAACGCTCAAATGTTGAGATATATCGGATCACTTTCTCAGAATCGCAGAAAAGCATTGGAAAATGACGAGAGAAGAAGTATGCAGGCGTTACAAATGCTCGTCGACATGGCCAGAAGAAACGGGGAAAATGCCTTTGCCCAAGAAATTCAGGACATGGTGGAAAGCACGTTAAGCGGACGGCCTGTAACCAGCAAGCGGGTAAACAAAAACTTCCCGATGGTTAGTCAAGATAAGTGAGATAACATATACGAATCATTCGTCCCTTCGTATGGAGGGACGAATTTTATTTATAAACTTAATACACAATGATCACAATAGACCATATCAAAGAATTGGCAGAGCGAGGTGAAGCATTGAGGAGGTATCTTTGACATCGATGGCAAGAAGATACAACTCGCTGAAGAAGAGTTAAGAACACAAAACCCGTCCCTATGGGATAATCCCAAGGAGGCAGAGACCTTGATGAAGAAAGTCCGGGAATTAAAATCTTGGATCGAGGGTTACGAACAGGTGACCTCAGCCGTGGGGGATTTACAGGTACTTTTCGATTTCGCCAAAGAGGGAGAAGCAACCGAGGAAGAAGTGGACGCCCAATACCAAGAGACCATACGAGTACTGGAAGACATCGAGATGCGTAATATGCTGCGCCGGGAAGAAGATCACTTCGGAGCCATCATGAAAATCAATTCCGGAGCCGGAGGTACGGAAAGTATGGACTGGGCCAGTATGCTGTACCGGATGTATATCCGCTGGGGAGAATTAAACGGTTACAAGGTAAAACACGTGGATTACCAGGAAGGTGAAGAGGCCGGTATCAAATCAGCTACTCTCGAATTCGAGGGAGACTACGCTTACGGGTATCTGAAATCAGAAAACGGTGTTCACCGATTGGTTCGTTTATCGCCATATAATGCGGCCAATAAACGAATGACATCTTTTGCATCCGTGTTCGTTTATCCCGCCGTGGATGACACGATCGAGATCACGATCAACCCCGCTGACATCAGTTGGGACACCTTCCGAAGTGGTGGTGCGGGTGGTCAGAACGTGAACAAGGTGGAAACCGGAGTCCGGTTACGCCACGCTCCTACCGGAATCATGATCGAGAACACGGAATCACGTTCACAGTTGCAAAACCGTGAAAATGCCATGCGTTTATTGAAAGCCCAATTGTACGAACTGGAATTACAAAAGCGTCAGGAAGAACGGGATAAAGTGGAAGGAACGAAAAAAAAGATCGAGTGGGGGTCACAAATCCGCAGTTATGTATTCGACGACCGCCGGGTGAAAGATCATCGTACCAACTACCAGACATCAAACGTACAGGCAGTTATGGACGGAGAGATCAACGAGTTCATTAAAGCCTACTTGATGATGTTCGGTGGCGGAGAAGAATAAAAGCAATCAATTTATGATTTATGAATTACGATTTACGAAAAGAAAAAGCGTTGCTTTGTGGGAGGGAATCTAAAATCATAAATCTAAAATCTAAAATGAATAGATGGATTTAAACTTTAATAGTTGCAAGATATTGATCGTCGGGGACGTGATGCTTGACAAATACTATTTCGGAAAGGTGGAACGTATTTCCCCGGAAGCTCCAGTTCCAATAGTAAATATCGTGACCGAGGAATCCCGTTTAGGCGGGGCCTCGAACGTGGCCAACAACATCACAAGTCTTGGTGGGCAGGCCACGTTATGCGGGGCTATCGGCTATGACTTTTTCGGGAAAGAGATTGAACGTATGGCTCACCGGAAAGGGATCAAAACCGATTTTGTCAAAACCGAGCAACCCACGATCACGAAAGCGCGCATCATCGGTGGAAGGCAACAGATTGTCCGTATAGATTACGAGCAACATTTGGAACTTTCTGAAAAAGCAAGAGAAGATATTCAAACCCATCTTGCCTCGCTCTTCCAAGAGTTCCCTACCCTTGTTATTTCTGATTATGGAAAAGGCATGATCTCGGAAGAATTATGTTCGTTTTTGATAAAAACGGCAAAATCACATGGAACCCGTGTTATCGTGGACCCGAAAGGGCAAAACTGGAAGAAATATGCAGGGGCAGACTTGATTACTCCTAATGTAAAAGAATTAGGTGACATTATTGGCCACCCGGTGAAAAATAACGACCAAGATATTGCCATGGCAGCCTTGGAAATCGTTCATCACTACGGTTTATCGGCATTACTTGTCACCCGGAGCGAACAAGGGATGAGCTTGATTTCCGATCAAAATATTTTGCATCTCCCCACACATTCTCAAGAAGTATTTGATGTAAGTGGAGCCGGAGACACGGTTGTGGCGGCCCTTTCACTAGCCTTAACCCAAGGTCAGGATATCACGGAAGCCATGCGTATTGCGAACGTGGCAGCCGGAATTGTTGTTCAGAAAATCGGGACTGCAACTCTCAGCGTAGAGGAATTAAACACAAATCTATAAGAAAAAAGGCTGTTTAAAAAACAGCCTTTTTAAATCTTAGATACAAAGTATTTCAAGAATGCCGTATTATCTGTAAGTTCCGGATGAAAAGATGTTACCAACATATTCTTTTCTTCCGCTGCAACGATATGCCCATCAAGCTCACACAGAATTTTTACCCCATCCTTCACGCTCGTGATATAAGGGGCACGAATAAACACCAACTCAATTTCTTTCGAATCTACCGCCGGAATCACTTTTTTCGTGGCAAAACTGTCGATCTGGCTCCCGTAAGCATTACGCCGAACGGCAATATCCATCACGCCCAAATGAGTCACAGAATCGTTCACGAGTTCTTTGGCCAGCAAGATCATTCCCGCACAAGTTCCCCATACCGGCAGCCCACTCTGGATTTTCCCGCGTAAAGGCTCCATAAGTCCGGTCCGATTAAGAATCTTTCCCATAGTGGTACTCTCCCCTCCTGGTAGAATGATCCCATCAATCTCTTCCAACTGCTCCGGATATTTCACGATCACGGGTTCATGACCAATAGCCTTAATCTGGCGTTCATGTTCAATAATCGCCCCCTGAAAACCTAAAATTCCAATCTTCTTCATGACAAAAAATATAAGGTTCATAAAGTTCATAAAATCTATAAAGCAAGTTACCTTATGAACCTTACAAACCTTATGAACTTTATAAACTATTCTTACCAGCCTCTTTCAGCGTATTTGTTTTCCAATTTGCTAATTTCCAATCCGGACATAGCCTCTCCCAAATTCTCTGACAATTCAGCCAATTTAACCGGATCGTTATAATAAGTCGTAGCTAAAACGATAGCTCTCGCTCTCTTGGCAGGATCACCTGATTTGAAGATTCCAGAACCCACAAATACACCCTCGCAACCCAACTGCATCATTAAAGCTGCATCAGCTGGAGTAGCAATACCACCGGCTGCAAAGTTTACTACCGGCAATTTACCATTCTCATGCACGAATTTTACTAAATCATAAGGGGCTCCCATCTCTTTGGCAATCGTCATCAAAGCCTCAACCGGAGCCGCTTGTACCTGATGAATATCATTGTTCAACTGACGCATATGTCTTACAGCCTCTACCACGTTTCCGGTTCCAGCTTCTCCCTTCGTACGAATCATAGAAGCTCCTTCACCAATACGTCTTAAAGCCTCACCCAAGTTACGGCATCCGCAAACGAACGGTACTTTAAACGCAGTCTTGTCAACATGATACAAATCATCTGCTGGCGTTAAAACTTCACTTTCGTCAATATAATCAATGCCAATAGCCTCCAAAATTTGTGCTTCCACGAAGTGACCGATTCTCACTTTTGCCATTACAGGAATAGACACGGCATTCTTTATAGCCTTGATCATCTGAGGATCAGACATTCTAGCCACGCCACCATCTTTACGAATATCTGACGGCACTCTTTCCAATGCCATTACAGCACATGCTCCGGCAGCTTCAGCGATCTTTGCCTGTTCAACATTGGTTACATCCATGATAACCCCACCTTTTAGCATTTGTGCCAGATTTTTGTTTAATTCATAGTTTCCCATAAGGTTCTCGTTTATTAATGTGTTCATAATAATAATTCCCCTCTCCTTCTAACGCTCCTAGGAGTTAAATACTTATGACTGAAAAGACCCGTTTATCAAACGTTTCCGATCACTCAAAACACCCCCTCTAAAACGGGGAACAAATATAGCAATTTAGTTGAAAAAACTAACTTTATAAACATATTTTAGTTGCAGACTGTAAGTACATAGAATACAGACACTAACAATCTAAAAGAATACTACCCATCTCACAATTCCCTCTAACACAAAAAATTTCACATGAAATGCATCATCAGAAGAAAAGATAGAAAGTCTAAATTTATCAAACAACCCCTATCCCTCCATAAATTAAATATGAAATTTGTGGAGTAAAGTACTTTCTACAAAAAGGAAAATTTACCGACCTCTTATAAATACGTCTTCAACCGTTTACTACGGCACGAGTTTTTCAATCTCTTGATAGCCTTGGATTTAATTTGGCGTACTCGTTCGCTTGTCAGACCTACCCGATCGCCAATCTCTTCCAACGACATGGCTGTATAACCACCCAAACCGTAATACATCCGCAAGATTAAAGCATCGCGTTCATCCAGAATCGTCAAATAACGATCGATTTCCGTCCGCAATGAATCGGCATTCATCTCCCGTTCGGCATCTGATATGGCATTATCCCCGGTAATCATCACGTCATACAAGTTAGAGGAATCCTCGTCTGCCGACAAGGGCGCATCCATGGATAACGGACGATTGGCGATCCGCAAGCTATCTTTAACCTCCTTCGCGGGAACATCCATTTTCAAGGCAATTTCCTCTGCCGTGGGTTCCCGTTGGAACTCTTGTTCCAGTCGGAAAAAGAATTTATTCACTTTGTTGATACTGCTGATTTTGTTCAATGGTAATCGAACTAACCGCGAGTTCTCGGCGATTGCCTGTAAAATCGATTGCCGGATCCACCATACGGCATAAGAAATAAACTTGAATCCTTTCGTTTCGTCAAAGCATTCGGCAGCTTTTATTAATCCCAGATTACCCTCGTTGATCAAATCCCCCAAACTCAAACCGTTATTCTGGTATTGCTTGGCCACGGAAACCACGAAACGCAGGTTACTCTTCACCAATAATTCCCGTGCCGCTCGGTCACCCGATCGGATTTTCTTGGCTAAAGCAACCTCCTCATCCGGCGTCAACACGTCGATTTTCCCAATCTCCTGCAAGTACTTCTCTATCGAGAACGAATCCCTGCCAGTGATTTGTTTGCTAATTTTTAACTGTCTCATAGGTCTCTTCGTATAATTGGCTTAAAGTTAATCATCTATTTCAGTAAAACAAATATTAGAACTCTTTTTTTCGTATCTGCTTAAAGAAATATACGAGGATATATTAACTTTGTTGTCTGAAAACCCCATTTAATTAAAACATACGCCATTAATTTAGAAACCATTTGAATAATTAGGATAAAACACCATTTGAATCGAGATAATTTTGCAAAAATCTTTGGCACAATAAAAAAAATACCTACTTTTGCAGTCCGAAGTGAGAAAATAATAACATAAGAAATATTGCAATGAAACGTACATTTCAACCATCCAACAGAAAGAGAAGAAACAAACATGGTTTCAGAGAAAGAATGTCTACCGCTAACGGTAGAGCAGTTCTAGCTAGAAGAAGAGCTAAAGGAAGAAAAAAATTGACTGTTTCTGACGAGCGCAGACACAAGCATTAATATAAAAAAAGCTGCTTTTACAAGCAGCTTTTTTTATTTGTTCCTTTTCCCCCGCAACCACAATTACAACTGCATCCTTTCCCCTTCTTTGCATTCCGGAACAAACGATAAGCACCTCTTCCCGCAAAAACAAGTGCTATCGCCACAATTATATACGTCAATATTAGTTGCATTTCCATTCTCTAATTTTAGATTAATAATTCATGATAGGGAACACGTTCTAAATAATCAAGTCCAATACCTGTTTTATCACGAAACATACGCCCCAAGCCAGTACCGTCGTGTATCCCATCACGAAAAACGCCCATTTCATTCCAATCTCTTTACCGATGGCAATCAAGGCCGCGAAACAAGGGGAATAAAGTAACACGAAAATCACAAATATAATGGCAGTAACCGGAGTAAACCCGTGTTCCCGCAAACGCATTTCCAACGTCGCGTTTGACGACCCGTCATCTTCCTCCATAACCTCTTCCCCTTGGTACAGAACGGCCATCGTGCTAACCACGACTTCTTTTGCCGCAACCCCGGTCAACAAGCTCACACCTGCTTTCCAATCAAAGCCAAGTGGTGTCCAAATAGGCTCCATCGTTCGCCCTAATCGACTGATATAAGAATTTTCCTGACGTTCACTCACCTCTTGTCGATGCAAGCTCTCCAATTTCGCTTCTTGTTCTTCCTTCAGCATATCTACATTCCCGATCCCAGAAGCAATCGTTGCCTCGTAAGCCCTCGTCACCTCGGCCTTCTTTTCATCATACTGCGCTTCCAACTCTTTATCCACGGGAAAATAGCCCAAAGCCCAGATCAGTATGGAGGCAAACATGATAATACCTCCCATTTTTTTCAGGTATTGCTCGCCTTTACTCCACATATGCCGTACGGTCGTTCTCAAGGTTGGCATTCGATACGGGGGCAACTCCATCACGAACGGCACTTCCTGTTTATGGAAAAGTACCCGTTTAAACAACTTAGCCATCACGATAGCAGCAAGAATTCCAAACAAGTATATTCCAAAAAGAACTAACGCCGCGTAATCTTTAAAAAATGCCCCGACCAACAGGATATATACCGGAAGACGAGCACTGCAAGACATGAAAGGATTGATCAGTATGGTTAATATCCGGTCACTCCGGTTCTCCAGCATACGCGTTGACATGATCGCCGGCACATTACACCCGAATCCCATGATCATCGGAATAAAACTTTTCCCGTGCAAGCCGAGCTTATGCATCAATTTATCCATGATAAAAGCCGCACGAGCCATATATCCCGTGTCTTCCATGAAAGAAATAAACAGGAATAATATCAATATATTCGGTAAAAACACGATCACGCTCCCCACACCACCGATGATACCATCCACTAATAAATCCTTTAAAGGTCCCGCACTCATCTGGTTATCGACAAATTCACCTAAAGCACCGACCCCGGTCTCAATCCATTCCATCGGATAACTTCCCAAGCTAAACGTGGCAAAGAATGTCACGAACAAGAATAACAAGAAGATCGGGAATCCGAACAATTTATGCGTGACAATAGCATCAATATACTCCGTTTTACGTCTTCGATTCACGGGACTTTCCTTGTATGTTTCTTTTAACGCCCCGGAAATAAAACCGTACTTCGTATCGGTAATAACCGACTCGACTTTCTCTCCATAGGTTGTTTCAATCCGTTCAACTCCCTCTTTTACGACCTTCAATAATTTCTCCCGTGAATGATCCCGTTGCACGAATTCCAACACGTCCTTATCCCCTTCCAATAACATCAGAGACAGGAAACGGGGAGACATATTACAGATCAAATCTTTTTCATCTTTCAACTCGGCTCGAATAGCCACGATGCTGTCCTCAATCTCTTTCCCGTAGTTTATATGGATATGGCGTACCGTTTCACTTCTTCCCTCGTACACCTCGATAACTTCCCGTAACAACTCCTTAATTCCTTTCCCCTTTGACCCGATCGTGGGCATCATCGGCATCCCGATCATCTGTCCCATCTCCTGATAATTGAAAGTTGCCCCGGAACGTTCCAGCTCATCATACATGTTCAAAGCGATCACACCCTTCACATCCATATCAATCAACTGCGTGGACAAATAGAGATTACGTTCCAAATTAGACGCATCTACCACGTTAATCACCACATCGGGTGCGTTATTCATAATATATTCCCGCACATACTTTTCTTCATTCGAGTAAGCAGAAATAGAATACGTTCCCGGTAAATCGACCACGTTAAACTCGTAACCTTCAAATCGAAACGTAGCACTCTTCGCATCCACCGTTACACCTCCGTAATTTCCCACGTGTTCCTGAGAACCACTCATGTAGTTGAACAGTGTTGTTTTCCCCGCATTGGGGTTACCGACAAAAGCAACATGTATATGTTTATCTCGACCTTCCCAATGCTTGGCGAAAGCTTCTTCCGCATCACGGGCGCTACCGGACACCCCGACAATATTAGTAGCCTCCTCAAGAGATACGATTTCAATAAACGCTGCTTCTTGTCTCCTTAAAGAGATTTCATAACCCATAATTGCATATTCAATCGGATCATTCAAAGGAGCATTCTTCACGGCCTTCACCACTTTTCCCCTCACGAATCCCATCTCGTTTAATCGTTTCCGAAAGGCCCCATATCCTTTCACCTTGGTAATAACGGCACTTTCTCCGGTTTTCAGTTCTGACAGTAACATATAAACATCTTGTAATTAGTATCGCGAATGTAAAAACTTTATTTTTATTTTTTCTAAATAAACACAGAATAATAACGAGAATTTCATCATTAATAATTATAAAATTTATTAATAAAAGACTTTCCAGCCTAAGTGTCTCCCGAAATTTATAGAGAAAAACAACGAATCTTTTCTTTTTTACTCCGTATAACCAACAAATAGTTTACTTTTGTAATATGAAAACAGAAGATATAGAAAACCAGGGCGAGCAAAAATGGAAAAGCGTGAATCAATTGCTATCACGGGCGGGTTCGCGCTTAAATATCCTAGAAGAAGAAATTGATGTAGAAGTACAACATCAATACATGGATCTTTTGGAGCATCTCATCAAAGGTGGAGACTTTAAAGCGTTGAGAGAAGACGCGATAGTACACGTCCAAGATCTATTTGACGAGGCCGTTGATGACGAAAAGAAAAAAACTTTGTTAATCCTATTGTCCATGGTCGACGACATTTCTATATACCGGAGCATTGAATCGTTCCAGAAACAAGATACCCCGATCAAACCGTGGGCAACCATAGCATTGCAACAATCCCGGATGCTGATTCAATCCAACCTGCTGGACGAATCGACCGTGTTCGTATCCACCGGTCTGGGTGGTCACGACACGTTGTTACGTTATTTTTGTGTCTATGTTGCCAACAAGGGGGTCACGCTACAACCTTTCCAGTGGGATATTGCCCAAAAAGAGACAGAATTGGTCATTAACAAAAGCCAAGGAGAGATTGAACAAATCGAACAATTCGAGAAATACATCACGTTTACCCTTCTGTTACCAATCGAGGCTAACCTGAAAGAAATTTTCAATTCGATTATAGACGAGTGTAACACTTACGGGAACTTTTTAAGCGAAAACATCATCATCACGAACGTGAAAAAACTTTCCACCAAAGAGATTGAGGATTTCTTGGAAACTAAATCCCCTCCAAAGCACAAATCAAGACCATTCTAGTCCAGCATCAAGCTTATGAAAGGACTACATTTTTTGAAATAAGGCTCCAACTCGGGAAAACGTTCCGGGTGGTAGCCTAAAAGCAATTGCGTCAGTTCCTGCACGGACACCTCCACCTCTACCTGCTTTGCATTATCACAGACACAATCCCCTTTCCCGATTACATATATTCCCGTGTTTTCCGGAATCCAGTCATCCGTTACTTTCAGCACGAGATCCTGCTCCGGATTATTCACGGCATACAAACGGAGCATTTGTTCCACGTCCAACACACGTGCCATTCCCCGGTGCTCATCCGCCTTTCCGGAAGGAAGTACACGGCAATATATCTCCGCCGCATCCAGATATTTCATCACTCCCCACAAAGCCACCCGTTTGACATCCTCGGAGTCATATATCCCATCCAGTACCAAAGCATGATTTCCTCTCGGCTCGGCAAAAGCCATCCCAACAATATTTTTATCGCTATACACAACAATCAACGCCCCCCCATCCATTCGCAAACTTTCCACGATCACCTCAAAATCTTCCCGTTCGTGCAGCACGCAACAAGGACGTAAACGCATCATTGACTGAAAATAATTAAACAAGTCATCCGTTAACAACCCCACCTCCCGAATAGCTTCCACCCGAAAATGATCCGCAACCGGTTTATCCAAAATCGTGTAATGTTCCGGGGTATAATCAAAAACAGTCGCGTACCCCATCTTTCCGTAATAATCGTACAACCATTCACTGGCCGGAATCAGGGTACTCACGGGAATCTTTCTTTCTCTCATCACGTAGAAAGCCTCCCGCAGTAACTTCGTCATCACACCCCGGGCCCGGGCCAACGGATGAGTACAAGCCCCCGAAATATACCCTGTTACAATTTGTGTCACGCCAAAAGTCATAGGGTAAAGAGGAGTTTGTAAAGCAGCAATAGCCGCACCTTGTTCATCCCAATACACCAGAGCATTCTCCTCTTTGTATTTTTTGTCAAAATAGAATTGAATGAACTCTTCCGTATCATCAAAACATATCCTCCATAACTCCATGACTTCCCGTTTCATCATACACGTATTTAAATTAAACGACCTTCGAAATGAGAGATTTTCTCATTTTCAACTTTCAATTAATTCGGCATACCCTTTCTCCAATAATATCACCGGACGATAAGATAATTTCGCCTTTCTCAATCCCGGTATTCCCAAATCTTCCTCCCGGTTTAGGTAAACATATTGTTCCGGGATATGTCGTGCGAACTCCTGATTCAAAATATTATACGAACCGTCAATACGACTATCGGCCTTCTCGATATGAACGGCAAAGGTATCATGATTCACCGGAGCGCCATACGTGAACCCGACGATTTCATCATCCACCCAGAGCGCTCCTCCAACCAAACCAAGAGCATCAAAATTTCGCAACGCAATATTCAGTGCTTTTCGCTCGTTTATCAAACTCTCCTCTTCCTCACAATCATGCTCTTCACACCATTTTTCCTCTAGTTCCAAACAATGCGGGATCAAATCTACGGTTAATGGCGTGTACTTGTAATTATAGGTGCGTTTGAACTTATTCACGTGATTCCGTTTAGGTTGAAAATTTTTACCTTTCAATTCAGCCAGCTCCTGACGGGAATAAATATAATCAAAATAATCCCGATCCAACCGATAATCAAAACTTCCCGGGAACTCCCGGTTGAACCATTCCTCCAACTCAGGAAAAACTCCATGTACTCGTAAAACGTGCCCTTCGGCCTTTGCTTGCTGTTTCAACAATTCGATCACATTCTTCACATCCCCGGTTCCCACGGGCATCGTGTACACGACACTCTCCTCATCCAATGTAAAACGCACCACGAGGCAATCATCAACCACAGCATAATGACTATTGGTCAAGAACTGCCACGTGTACAAGTTCACAAACGAAAGATTGCAATCCCGGTTCCCACATGCCAAAAAATAAGTCGTTATTAATTCTTTATCCTCTATTCTGATCGGTTTAAAATCTATCATATCATTACTTTTAATTTCCGTCACAAAGATACAATCTTTCTCAATTTATAAAATTTCTTCCGTATGTCTAAAATCAGATGGACACACTCTCTATGGCTAAAACGAAAACTAAAAAGAAAAGTTTATATTTTAGGAGCCAGAAACGCTCCCACCCGTGATATGTTTGCCTCTTTACGACAGTCATTAATCGTGATACGAATAGTCTCCACGGCTATATCTGGGATACGCAACAAACGTTTATAACCAATCGTCCCCCCTTTTCCCAACACCTGCCAAGCACCGTTCACCAACCCTTCCACGGTAAACGACTCCACCCGCTGCCCCCGGCTAATATCTTCCTGCAACAAAATCGTGTTTATCGTACATCCCTTCCCCAAGGTATATTCTTTACTTTCTCCCTTCCGGGCAGTCCACGCCCGGGCCCACCGGGAAACAAAATCTTTCGCGTACATCTTTTCCAGATACTCTCCGAATTCTTTTAACCGAGTGACATCGGTCTCGCAAAGCACACCCCGCTTGTCAGGTGACACGTTCAGTAATAAAGAAGAATTACATCCCACGGACTGGAAATAAACCTTCACCAATTCCGACAAAGATTTTACTTTCGAATCTTCCCTCTCGTGATAAAACCAACTAGGACGAATAGAGACTGACACCTCCGAAGGATACCAGAACAATTCCGTCGCACGATCAATAATCTCTTTTCCCCCAAGATCCCGGGAAAACACGCTTAAACGCATCTCTTCATTACGCTTGATCGCATCCGGATAACACCCCGGAACCAATGCGACGGAACTCCATTCGGCCTCACGCCCTCTCGCACTTTCATTTCCGCTCCAACGAATATCATCACCATAAAAAGCCGTAACCGCATTAGGCTGTAACTTATGAATCGTTTTCAATATCAATTCCCAGTCATATTCCTGTTTTTTCCCGTCAATGCCTATCTCACTAGTCCCATCCAACCAAATTTCATCTATTTTCCCGTACTCGGTCAATAATTCCGTCAGTTGTTTCACGAAAAACTCGTTGTACCGGGGAGAGTCCCCGCAATAAGAAATGTTCCGATCCAAAAGGGATAAATAGATCCCGAATTTCATCCCGTTCCGGTCACAAGCTTTTTTTAATTCCCGAACCACATCGCCTTTCCCGTTTTTCCACGGAGAGGCCGTGACGGCATGACGAGTCGTTTTTGTCGGCCACAAACAAAAACCATCATGATGTTTGGCGGTCAGCACGACGGACTTGAGTCCTCCCGCCTTTAACGCCTTCACCCACTGCTCCGCATCCAGCGCTATCGGATTGAACATCACTGGAAATTCCTTACCGTCACCTCGTTCTTTCCCGGTAAACGTGTTTATTCCAAAATGGATGAAAGCTGTCAATTCCAACTGTTGCCAAGCTAATTGTTGCTTTGTCGGGACTAGTCTTGCTGCCATCTCCACTTTCTCCTCCAGTGTAACCTTCTCCGGGAAACGAACATTTTTTTCAAAATATTTCCCCTTCTGAGCTTCGGCCGACAAAGAAATCACACATAAAAAACACCAAATTATATAGCATATTCTCACAGCAGGCACAATTATTGTTATAATAAATGTAAAAATAAATAATTTTTCTCATTTAAACAACAAAAATCTAATTATTCACGTATGAAACTAAATAATATAATATCAATTAATATGAGTACAAACAAAATAATCGAAATCCTAGGAGATCAAAGTGATTTTCTATTGAACCACACCTGTAAAACCATTGATAAATCGTTACTTCACATCCCGTCACCCAATACTATTGATGAAATTTGGATGTCATCCGATAGAAATACCCGTACACTGAACAGTCTGCAAAGCATCCTGAGTCACGGTCGTCTGGCAAATAGCGGCTACGTGTCCATTCTCCCCGTGGATCAAGGAGTTGAACACTCGGCAGGAGCGTCTTTCGCCCCGAATCCTCTCTATTTTGATCCGGAAAACATCATAAAACTTGCTATCGAGGGCGGGTGTAACGCCGTGGCATCGACATTCGGAGTACTCGGGGCCGTGGCTCGTAAATACGCTCACAAAATCCCGTTTATCGTGAAAATCAATCACAATGAATTATTGACCTACCCAAATCGATACGACCAAACACTATACGGTACGGTAGAAGAGGCATGGAATATGGGAGCCGCCGCGGTAGGTGCCACAATTTATTTCGGCTCTCCGGAAAGTCGCAGACAAATACTAGAAGTATCAGAGGCATTTGCCCATGCACATGAACTGGGTATGGCGACCATCCTCTGGTGTTACCTTCGTAATGAAAGTTTCAAAAAAGACGGGATAGATTACCACTCGGCAGCAGATTTGACAGGCCAAGCCAATCACCTAGGGGCAACGATCCAAGCTGACATCGTAAAACAAAAACTCCCAACGGTTAACAGGGGATTTACCACACTTAAATTCGGAAAAACGAATGAGAAAGTTTATACCGAACTTACGTCCTCCCACCCGATAGACCTCTGCCGTTACCAAGTGGCCAACAGCTATATGGGACGCATTGGCCTGATCAACTCCGGGGGTGAATCTAAAGGATCATCCGATTTAAAAGAAGCTGTCATAACAGCCGTGATCAACAAACGAGCCGGTGGAATGGGACTTATCAGCGGACGAAAAGCCTTCCAGAAACCGATGAAGCAAGGTGTAGAATTACTAAATGCTATCCAAGACGTTTACCTAGACAAAAATATCACGTTAGCTTAACAGGAATAGCAGTCTAGGAGGGTGTGTCCAACTTTTGGGGCACACTTAAAAATGGCACACCCTCTTTGTATAATATCTCTTACTACTCTCTTCGGTATCTCTTCGTACTCTCGCTAATACATGAACCAAATTTCAAGAAAAAATTAAAAGCAAATTAACCAGTCACACCGTTAACCTATCGTTGACCTATCGTTAACCTATCGTTAACCTACCTACGAGACACACTGGAATATCCCTTGAAAATCCCTTTCAATATAGGAGTAAAATACACGACCGTCTGTTTTTTATTCTTATCTTTGTGAAGAAGACATAACCCCGGTTCACCATGGATGAAAGAGTACTCGATAAGCTAAAAATACTCGCTGAATCAGCGAAATACGATGTATCCTGTGCTTCTAGCGGAACCTCCCGTTCTCACAAAAAAGGACAGATCGGGAGCGCAGAAGGGTGGGGTATATGTCATAGTTTCGCAGAAGACGGACGCTGTATCTCTCTACTGAAAATCATGCTCACGAACAACTGTATCTACGATTGTGCCTATTGCATCAATCGCAGGAGCAACGACCTGCCGAGAGCCACGTTCTCCGTCACGGAACTCGTGAACCTGACGATAGAATTCTATCGCAGGAATTACATCGAGGGCCTCTTCCTCAGCTCGGGAGTAGTACGCAATCCAGACTACACGATGGAACGTTTGGTAAAAGTGGTAAAGGACTTGCGACAAGTGTACCGCTTTAACGGATACATCCATTTGAAAAGTATTCCCGGCGCCAGTCAGGAACTGGTCAACGAGGCCGGCTTATACGCAGATCGCATGAGTGTAAACATCGAAATCCCCAACGAGCAAAGCCTGCAACTTCTTGCCCCGGAAAAAGACTTTCAAAGCGTGTTCACCCCCATGCGCTACATCCAGCAAGGAATGTTACAAAGTGCCGAGGAACGAAAGAAATACCGCCATGCCCCCCACTTTGTCCCCGCGGGACAAAGTACACAGATGATCGTGGGAGCCACTTCCGATTCGGATAAGGACATCTTACACCTAACCTCTGCACTCTACAAACGTCCAAGTATGAAAAGGGTATATTATTCGGGATTCGTCCCCGTCAACGGGTACGACAACCGCCTACCGGCTCTAAAACAACCACCTCTCGTGAGAGAAAACCGATTGTATCAAGCCGATTGGCTACTCCGGTTTTACAATTTCAAGGTTGACGAAATCGTGGATGATTCTTATCCAGATTTAGACTTGGAAATTGACCCGAAACTAGCTTGGGCTCTTCGCCATCCGGAAGCATTTCCCGTGGACATCAACCGGGCGGATTACGAAATGTTATTGCGTGTTCCCGGGCTTGGAGTGAAGTCTGCCAAGATGATTCTCACGGCCCGCCGCTATTCCCGTTTGGGGACATCCCATCTGAAACAGATCGGTGTCGTTCTCAAAAAAGCCCAGTATTTCATCACGTGCAATGAACTACCTACCCGAACCGTTAACGAAATAAAACCCGAAAATGTAAGGCGGATTCTGACACAAAGAAGAGCAACCCGTGTCGACGATGGTCAACTGATCATCCCCTTCGTTTATTAATTGAATTAGTCCGACTTCATGGCACTTGAAATCGTAAATCTAAAATCGCAAATCTAAAATTAATATGCTCATATTCCGGTACGACAAAACCTTTGAAGGACTGTTAACAGCGATTTTTGACGCTTATAGCATCAAAAGATTTCCCGATGTATTGCTAGCAGAAGAAGAAACACCACCTCTATTCTATGATGAAATCATTACGGTCATTACGGATGAGGGAAGAAGTAACCGGGTATGGAAAGGACTTCAAAAGAAACTATCTGCCTCGGCCCTTACCAGTCTTACAACCTGCTGGCTATCCGAACTCCCGGAGATTGACCTCGTACTATTCCGTTACATTCACAAAGCCATCGACGCACCCCGTTCCATCGAACTCAATTTCGGGGATCCCGATGTGCTGGAACTCTCCAAAGTTTGGAAAAAGGTAAACAACGAACGGTTGCGGGTCATGCAATTCTTGCGCTTTCAGAAAGCTGCCGACGGCACCTATTTTGCCGCCTTGAAACCGTTATATAACGTAATCTCGCTCGTGATTCCCTATCTTCAAGATCGTTTTGCCGATCAAAAATGGCTGCTCTATGACCTCAAGCGGGAATACGGTTATTATCACGACCAGTCAACCATCACCGAGGTACACTTTGAACAAAAAGAAGGACATCTTCAAAGCGGTTTCCTCGACGAAAGCATCATGGATCAAGACGAAAAACTTTTTCAAAAACTCTGGCAGACCTATTTCAAGGCCATCACCATAAAAGAACGACTGAATCCCAAACTACATCGCCAAAACCTTCCCGCCCGCTTTTGGAAATACTTGCCGGAGAAAAAGGGATAATAATATCCCTTCTTATCATGTTGTCGGCTGAATCTCATCCCATTCTGCCCCATCACTTGCCCCGATCAACCAATTAAAAGCATAATGCCGTTCCATCACAACACCACCATCCAAGGACGCCGGGGGTTCCTCGCCTTTTACACGGGCATCCACGCAAGCCCAATCATAACGTAACGTCAGATCAGCCTCGTCCAAAATCTCCTGCCGATCCCGAATTTCACCTAACCCCAACACCGTCCCGTTCTCCTTGTGATCAAAAAATAAGCGAGCGATATACGGAACGTCACAGATCGCCGAAGGATAAGGTAAATCAATGATTCCCAGAGTCCATAATAACACGGCACAGCACTCGTAACGCCACAAGAACTGGATGCAATCATACTGTTCCGGCGAAGGAGTATCAAGATACGCCCTCTCTAACGGAGTAAATTCATCCATGATATGATACCCCTCGTCAACCCGGGCCACAAACCCTAAAGCCTCTTCCCGATCCGGGTTTTCCGATAACATCACCTCTGAATACAAGGCTACGGCAAACAAGGCTGCCGCACGACGGGCTATTTCTTCCGGCTTTCTTATCATCGCCTCACAATCCAATACCTCGCAAGGTAAATGTTCCATATAAGGCACTCCCGCCTCTTTCAAACGTACGAAAGAACGTTCCCGACGGGCTTGATCCACGTCTCGCTCCTCCGGACGTCCCACCTCTAACAAGTCGGAATTCGCCACCGGCCGGAAAGTCTCGTATTCACTCTCGCCCTTAACGGAAAAAAGCAACTTCCCTTTGCTATCAAAAAGACTCATACTCGGATAAAGCAAAAAGCCATTCACATCTCCCGCCACGTCATAAAACGTGTTAATGATGTAACTCGTCCGGTCTCGGTTATCATCCAGTTCGAACTCGATCCCCACGATACAATTAAAACACTGTATCTGACGAATCACCTCCTCTTTAATGGCAGTCAAGGGAGTGTCTACCCGCGCAAAATAATTTACCATACCTTCCGTGTGTTCAGCGACTTGATCTGCCTGACTTCCCGACTCCATCATAGAGCAACGGATCATCGTATCATCCTGCAACAAGATCATCCAGCGATCATCTTCGGGAGTAAACATCTTCGTCACTTCCTGAAAACGCACACGCATAGATTCGGCAACACGACTGAAATCCCCAATTACCGTGTAAAGAGTTAAATTTGCTTTTTCCATATATTCCTTTTTAATTTAGAGCAAAGATAGACAAAATACAAACCCTCCCTCTATTTTTCGTTGTTATCCATACATCAAATCACGTCCCACTCTGGTTGAATTCCTAACAACCAATTAAAAGCATGATTTCGGTGCATTGCAATATCGGTATCAATATTTCGAGGCATTTTCTTGTTCTTATCCATAGCTTCTACACACGCCAAAAGATAATGCAATGTCACATCAGCTTCATCCATGATCTCCCTTCGCCCCTTCCGGTTAGGAAAACCCGTTTCCCAATCAATTTTAGACGAAGTCGCATAAAACAGATCCATTACTTCCAGCATTTTTACCACCTCGCAATGCTCGGAAGGAAATGACATATTCTTGATCAATCCCAAACTCCACATGAAAACATTACATTCCTCAAATTGCCAAAAAAAACGTAGATGATCATTCTCCTCATTATTCTTCGAAAATAAATAATCCTTTTCCTCCTGTACACAATTTTTAAGAGGTTCGAATCCATCCTCTTCCATATCGTGAATCTGCTTCCACCACGTTTCCACACCTTCCTCACCGAAATTCAATGCACAGAACGCATGAGAACCGGTTGAAACAATGGCCATAATTCGACCGATCACGCTCTCTTCTATTCTAATTCCGTATCGCGTGTAATCTACTTCCATCGGTTCTAAATTTTCAAAAGCCACCTTCTCATCCTTCAAGCGTTTCATCGTACGAACCCGACGTTCTTTGTTCTCGCTATCATCCGTCATGAAAAATTTCTTCATAAAGAAATCTGTATTAATCATAGGACCATACGTGACAAGGTCGCTCTTCCCCTCGTCATTAAATACTAATTCCCGTTTTCCCGAGTAAAAACTCATGTCCGGGAAAAGCAAAAGTCCTTGTAATTTATCTGCCATATGGAATAATACATCACACATCATGTTCTCCCGATTCCTGTCGCCACGCTTATATTCAACTTTCAATACCGTGGTAAACACCTTGATTTGAAAAAGCAAAGAACTTTTCACCTCCTCTTTTTGAGTCGGGACACGCTCAAAATAAGACACCAATTCAGACGTATGTTTGCTCACCTCCTCGGGTTCACGCTCTTTGTCAAGCAATTGACACTTCACCTCGCTTCGATCATTCAACACGTATTTCCAACGATTCCCATCAAATTCTCGTGAATGTATAAAACAATCAAGCATTCGATTTAATTCAATGGCTACTTGCCCTGAATCTCCAGTCACACAATAAAAATACACGCATTCATTATCCATAAGTTTGCACATTTAAAATTTCATTAAAGATAGTAATTAATTTGATTCATCATGCAAACAAATAGCCATACAGCTTAATTTTCGCCAAATAAATGCCTTTCTATATATTCTCGTACTCGAACATATTATTTTTGCTCCGGCAAAATCTCTATCCAATAACCATCCGGATCACTGATAAAATAGAGTCCCATGTCCGTGTTCTCGTAGCACACACAATCCATCTGCTTATGATAGGCTCGGACAGCATCATAGTCTCCGGGAACACGCATACAGAGATGAAACTCCCCTTCTCCTAGATCATAGGGTTCCTTGCGATCCCTCAACCAAGTTAATTCCAATAGAAAACCCGTCTTCTCTTCCCCCATATACACCAAAATAAACGAACCATCCGAAGCCTCCATCCGGCGTACCTCCTTTAATCCCAACGCTTCCTCGTAAAAGCGAATACTCTTATCCAAATCAAGTACATTAAAATTGAAATGATCAAATCTACCCTTTACTTCCATATATTAATTTTTAATTTATAATTTTAGATTGAAGAAATTCACCCATTCTAAGCTCTAAATTTTAACCTCTTCTCCCCTGTAAGTCAATTCCACGAAACGCACGCCCCGGCTTTCCGCATATTCTCGAAAAGTATTGGCACGGACATACTCTTCATCGAAATGCATCGGAACAAACATCCCCACACGAAAACGATCCACGAATTGCTTGGCTCCCAACATATATTCCAGTCCTAACCGGGGATCAACGGGAAACATCACAAGATCCATCCGGTCTGTTCTCCGGGCAAGTATCTCCAATTCTGCCAAGTAAGCATTTTCCGCCTCACAAACTTCCTCTTCTGTCGATTCCTCCTTCCAATGCCAGTTATTCAAATCCCCGGCATGAAAAATCAATTTCCCATCCAGCCGTAAAAGGAAAGAAATACCTAAATCCGTTGATCCGAAAGCCTCTACCTCCAACACCTCATCCGACCAAGTCTCGCCTTTTGATAAATAACAAGCATCATTCAATCGAGCCAACCCATTTTCAAGAATATCCGTTGAAAAAACATACTGAACGTCCGGATGCATCACCTTCCACTCCAACACCTCCGGGTTAAAGTGATCAGCATGAGAATGAGAGGACAGCACGTACAATTTTCCGGGTCGTTCGAGCAACTCATCATGTACAACTCCCGTCAACAGTTGCGATGCCGAGTCTTTATAATAATCAATGATTACCGTAAAATTCTCTCCCACCAAGGCAAAACCACTATGGTATATATAAATTAATTTCATCCTATTTTCTATTTTTCTATTATATACGAAACACTTCCGTCACAAGTTATTTTTTCTTAAAGATCAAGTGTTCCATGACCAACACGGTAATCACCCCCATCACGAAACCATTCCCCACGATCGGCTTGAACAAAGAAGGTATCAGATTCAACACTCCCTCCGGGGCAAACGACAACAACAAAGCAACCATCAACGGCAGCCCCACGACTACCCCGCTATCAAAATCCGTGATCGCCTTCTCCCTCACCAACATCTGTAACCCGGCGGCCAATTGCGTTGCCATCAAGTAGAGCAAAATCGCACCCATCACCACGCCCGGTATCGTCACCAGCATTCCCACAACAGAAGGGAAAAAAGCACACAAAATCAACCCGGCCCCGGCAGGTAACAAGGTATAGCGAGAAGCGCATCCCGTGGCAGAAATCACCCCCGGGCTCATGGAATAATCCACCGGGCCTATCACGCCGAACAAACCGGACAGGACGTTCGTCACTCCTACGATCCCGACACCTCGTGTGGTACGCTGATCCATTTGATCAGCCTGTAACATATGTCCTACGGCTTGTATCGAACCAAGCTCGTTCACAATCAAAGCTATATAACAAAATAAGAAGGCCAGAATCGTCCCCGCCTCGAAGTTCAATGGGAAATTAAAAACAGTCGCTTGTTCCGGCATTATCCCGGCTCCCGTTGAAGGCAACATCGGAAAACCAAACACCCCATAATACACCAACACTCCCCCCACAATTCCCCATAACACCGTGGTTGACTTCCATATTCCCCGTAATAATTTATTCCCGATCACCAAAGCCAGCACCATCACCAGCGTGAAAAACAAATTAAACAAGGTATGTACCGCATCTCCCAACACCAGTTTCAAGATCACCGGTGTCAGCGTGAAAGCGATCAAAATCAAGATCACCGTAACGATACGAGGCGTAAACACGAATTGCAACTTCCCCAATAACCCGCTATATGCCAGCACGGTCAAAACCAAACCGCCCACCATAATCCCCGTGTAAACAGCCGGAATCCCCGACGACACTGTAGACAAAATCCCAATTAGCAACACCGATGCCGGCCCGATGATCAGCGGTAACCGATGTCCCCACAACACCTGTACAATCATCGCTATCCCCATGATCCCGAACAATTTTTGCAAATAAAATGTCTGTTCTGCCACATCCGTGTAATGAAGTTGCGACACAATAATTCCCATGATCACCACACAAGGGAGAGAGACAATCCACCACTGCAACCCGTACATCAACATGGGTAAAATCCCCGGCTTATCATTCAACTCGTATTTCATATTCTTCGAATTTTAATACGTAAAAATAGCACTTTACAGATTTCTATTCAAAAAAAACGAGAACATTTAAAATATTATTATTTCTCATGCGTCTACAATAGAAGTATCCGAATGTCTCTTTGATGTGGACTATTCTCCGGAAAAAAATATATGCGCTCATTGGTCTGGGAAGAACTTGACAAAGCTTTGGCAGAACTTCCCGATGAACAATGCGTTGTATTCGAATTGAATGAATTACAGAACTTTTCATTCAAGGAAATATCAGAAAGTACTGGCATTCCCGTCAACACCCTTATTTCCCGGAAACGATACGCCATTCTCTATCTCCGGGAAAGACTTTACAATTTACACGAGGAACTGCTTGATGAATAAGTACTTTCGACCCGAAACCCTCAAGCGATCACCATCCGCCATCAAAAGCTCTATCCTCATCACATTTTCAAGACACAAGGAGCGAGAACTTCCACTAAAAATCCGTATGTTTGTAAATAAAGTTTCTAACCATTTAAACAATATAAGCACATGGACGATCAACAAAAAGATCAGAAAGTATTTCGCCAAAACCTAGATGAAAAAGGAAGTTTCCAGACGCTATTCCAAATATATTTATTATTTACCGAAAAAGGTACCCGCCCCGACGGGAAGAAGATCCAAAAGGCATTATTATCCAAATTCGAAAAGGTAGATATAGTAGCCAACGTGAAGGATTCCCTCTCAACTTTTGCTATCTGGAAATACATCGTGGAATACAAGGATAAGCAACGCCTGCCCGCACAAGTATTGATGTCCGACTTCGAAAACTTCGACGGAAACAATATCGACTTGATGCAACGCAGCCAGCTATGGGATTGCCCGGAAAAAGACGAGATTCTCGCCAATTGCAAATATAAAATCATGCTTTCCGACTTCATGGCTTCCGGTCTCCCTTATAAAGAACGTTGTGCCATGTTAACGGAATGGCTGGAAACTACCCTCGAACTATTTCCGGACTGTGTTGCCGTGTGGACTCCCTCAAGCGGCAAACTGCTAACCCGTGAACAGGTTTTAAACAACCCGTGGGCCGCTCCCACACGATTTCTTCATTTCGGGATGAACATCCGTTTTTTCAACATACAAAACACGAACGACATGATGGTGGACACGCTCGGGCTATACGCTATCGGTTTACCCGACATCCAATACCATTTCCACGATTTGGATCCTAACGCCGTGGTTAACCATGCCTACAACGCCACGGCATACATTTTCGACACGGACGCTTCTATCAAGGACGGGGAAACCATCGACGGGATCTCGGAACAAGGTATTGACCGCAGCATACAATGGAAATGCCAATACGAACGATCCCTCATCCAACCCGACCGGGAAGTCATGGACATCTGTCCCGGACAATACGCAGCAGGCGCAAGGGAATAATCCGAACATTTATCAAAAACACACGTACAAGACAACAGCAATCAAAAACAAAAAAACACATGAAAGTAATAGCAATCAACGGAAGTCCCCACCCACAGGGGAACACCTTCCATGCTTTAAAAACCATTGGTGAGGAATTAAAAAAAGAAAACATAGAGTTTGAAATACTCCAAGTCGGGAGCCAGAATATTCACGGGTGCATGGGATGCAATATGTGTTTCCGGAACAAAAACGAGAAATGCGTAATCACAACCGACTCATTCAACGAACTACTACAAAAGATCAAAGACGTTGACGGCATTATCCTAGGTTCACCCGTTCATTTTTCCGGTATCGCCGGAACCATGAAATGCTTTCTCGACCGGGCATTCTACGTTTCCGGGGCTAATGGCAACTGGTTCCGTCACAAGGTCGGTGCAGCAATTGTTGCTGTTCGTCGTTCAGGAGGTTCGCACACACTTGACGGGCTGTATCATTATCTCACGTATTCTGAAATGCTTATTCCCTCATCTAATTACTGGAACATCATCCACGGGTTGAAAGCCGGAGAGGCCATTCAAGATGCAGAAGGAAACCAAATCATGCGAGTACTTGGGAAAAACATGGCATGGCTACTGAAAATGAGAGAGCAAACAAAAGATATACTTGCAACCCCGGAAACTGAAACCAAAATAATGACAAACTTTATCCGGTAAATGTAAACACACCTATCTCTTTCGCAGAGAAATTATACTTTATCATGAAAGAAAATAAATACGATGACGAGAAATTCTTCCATCAATATAGTCAAATGTCCCGTTCCATGGATGGCCTAAAAGGAGCCGGAGAATGGCACGCATTACAAAAAACACTCCCGGACTTCCAAGGGAAACGAGTACTGGATTTAGGCTGTGGTTTCGGGTGGCATTGTCAATATGCTATTGAACATGGCGCAGTCCACGCCTTGGGAATTGATCTTTCACACAAAATGTTGGAAGAGGCCACCAAACGAAACAACTCTCCTCGCATCGAATACAAATGTATGGCGATCGAAGACTTCGATTACACGCTAGAGAGCTATGACATCGTCATCAGTTCTCTAACCTTTCATTATTTGGAATCATTCCCGGATATTTGCGAGAAGGTACGCCGATGCCTCACTCCCGGTGGCACCTTTGTTTTCTCCGTCGAGCATCCCGTGTTCACGGCTTACGGCAGTCAAGACTGGTACTATGACGAGCAAGGAAACATCCTCCACTGGCCGGTAGACCGCTATTTCTCGGAAGGAAAACGAGAGGCCATTTTCTTGGGCGAAAACGTGACCAAATTCCACAAGACACTAACCACCTATGTAAATGGGCTTATCCAAAACGGTTTCGAAATCACCGGACTCGTGGAACCTGAACCAGATAAAACTCTTTTGGATTCCATTCCGGGTATGCGTGACGAGTTACGACGTCCCATGATGTTAATCATCTCCTCAATCAAGAAATAATAAACTTAATAACGATACACAACATAATAATGCCTATCTCCCGATCCCGCTATGAACAAACCGATAGCGAGTAAAATAACTACGCCAATAAAAAAAATGGAAGAAGCGATGAGCGAAACCGATCCCAAAAGAAACAAAATAGAGACAATCGAGGCTCTCCAGAAATTCCGGATTATAAAGTAGTTCATCACAATTTGCACGCCCTGAGCCACCAAGAATCCACAAATTAAATACACTCCCATATCCACATCAGCCAAGTAAAAAATAATCGCCAAAATGACCGCAACGACATAGGAATAAACACCCACGCTCAAATTATACCCGGATTCATGGCAAATCTCACGAATAACTTGAAGATTTAATAGAAGTTGCTTTAACAAGACAAAACCATATAGAAAAAAGTTGACAACCGTCCAAAGCCAACCGACCTCATCAGGAAAGCAGAACCACGGTAAACCATTGTAACCGAAGAAAAAAATAAGTTCCATGACGCCGATAGCTACAAGTCCGAAGCCCCCCACAATCCATTTTATTTCCAGAGAATCACGAAACATCCGTCGAACCAGCAAAGTAAAGCATAACGTCAATAGAATCAGTAAAGGCAAATAACTAATCGGTCCCTGTTTAAACAATCCCCATAATCCACGAAAAAAGTCGTCAGCAGATTGTTGTTTCGTTCCCCTAAGCGGCATAATATACTTTTTACTGACATAAGCCTGTTTTCCATCAAACTCCACTTGCGCCCATGTTCCCTCCATTTTCAACACGTGGACCGTATCTTTAGAAGCTAATTTTCCAATCACATCAAACTCGCTTCCCGCACCGGAACGAACATGAAGAGAACCACGTGAAACCACCCGGTAATCTAGAGCATCCACAACTAATGAAAAAAAAATACAGAGTAATAAAAAACAATATTTCATAATGATCCCCAATTTATTCACTAAACGCCAAGTAAATATTTACAAATATATAATTTTTAACGGAATCTCGTGTTTTACTAACGTAATTTATCACAAACATCAGGAGGGATGCATGAAACAGAATGAATAAAAAACAGGTTCATATTTGAACCTGTCTCAACACAAAAACACCTAATTCTAATACAGATACAACTTACGAAGTTTCTCCACATCCACCCCCAACTGCTGCACTAAAAACTTATCCATTCCGCCATAATTCTCGTCTATCGTGGTTAATGCCATTTCGATATACTCTTTCTGCACGGAACTAATATAATACATACATTCTGCCATCTTATTATCCCCGTATAGAGCTTTCATTGCCTCCATCGTCACACCCGTCAACTCATTTGTCAACATATAGTCTTCAATGATCGTTTCTCGGTCAACACCTAAAGCTGCCAAAAACAAGGCTGCCGCAAATCCGGCCCGATCCTTTCCAGCCGTGCAATGGAACATTAACGGAGTCTTGTCTGCCTCCATCAACGTCTTGAAGAAAGATTTGTATTCTGCCTGAAAACTGATTACAAACTCCCGGTTCCCGTCTACCAGATATTGTTTAGCCCCCTCCACATCCCCTCTTCTGATAACATCCGAAACATCAATGGAAGACAAATTTCCGGGTTCGATCGGATAATTAATACAATTCACAGTTGTCGTGGGAACCTTATCCGGTTCTGCCTCTTGTTCGCTACTTGAACGGAAATCGATCACAGTCTTTAAGGGGATCGTTGCCAAATACGCTAAATCATCTTCCGTGAGACTGTTACATTTTCCTGAACGGAACACCAATCCCCACTTCACCCGGCGTCCATCCTTCGTTTTATAACCTCCCAGATCCCGGAAATTAGACTGTCCCACCATCGGCAATTGTCTTAATCCCAAGGCCGTTCTAGCTCCACCGGCCCATTCCAAGCAATAGAGCTGATATTTTCCCGTGTTCAATTCTGTCGTTCCCTTCGTATTTCCTTGTAACAAAGGTTCATCAAAAAGAATAGAATTACTATTTTCCCCGCCATACACTTTCCACTCTCCCTCTTTTAATATTTCAATACTGGTTTTCTTAGACTCTTTATCGGCCTTTATTGTTGCATAAGAGCTTATATCCGTCCCCGAATACAAATTCGTATTAATTGAATCATCATCTGAACAAGCCAACACTCCAACCAACATGGCAAAAACAAAACACCACTTACTCATTTTTAATAAATACTCTTTCATAATCTTTTTTCTTTTCATTTGACGCCACAAAGAAAAGCTTGTAATATTACCGAACGATTACATTCTTGTGAAAGAACGATTACAACTATTTATCCTCATTCCCTTGTATTATACCCCGGAATAACGTAATTTTACCATATGATCATCAGTGCAAGCAGAAGAACAGACATCCCTTCATTCTACTCAACATGGTTTTTTAACCGTGTTCGGGAGAAACACGTTCTTGTTCCGAACCCCTTCAACCCGAAACAAATCAGCCGGGTCAGACTAACGCCAGACGTGGTGGACTGTATTGTATTCTGGACCAAAAATCCGACTCCGATGCTTGATAAACTTAACCATCTAAAAGAGTTCAAATATTACTTTCAATTCACACTTAACGCTTACGGAAAAGAAATTGAAACCAATCTACCTTCTTTCGAACAAAGAATAGACACCTTCAAACGCCTCTCCGACCTCATCGGGAAAGAAAAGGTCATCTGGCGTTACGACCCGATCTTGACAAACGAAACCTATAACACGGATTTTCACAAAACTACTTTCTTCAAAATTGCCACACAGCTCAAAGATCACACCGAAAAATGTATGATTAGCTTTATTGACTATTACAAACATATCCGTCCGTCCCTCTCTTCCCAGAATATACACCCGCTTACACTGGAAGAGATCCGGGAAATGGCATATTCTTTCCGGCAGTCCATCTCCTCGACCCCAATTCAACTAAACACCTGTACCCGGAAAGTAGACCTTTCCGATATGGGAATTCCTGCCGGAATGTGTATTGACCGAGAATTAATAGAAAGACTCACAGGCTACCCGATTTCCGCACAGAAAGATAAAAACCA